>JGI20160J14292_10000247_pt1 | contig 50908 bp, 67 predicted proteins | sample COG_10_FD_14292 | JGI IMG/M metagenome (IMG submission 14292) | reverse complement strand
GCGGGCGGCTGCGACGCTTTTTCCAAGAGCGTGTCCCACGAGTTCCATTCGAGGTAAAAGTTGTAGGCGATGTACCCAACGACCCAGAGGACCACGGGCAGGGAGAAGATGTTGGAGTACGTGCTCTCCTTCTTGTACGGGACAGCGGTGGCTTTTACGGAGGATTTCATCGTCGGCGCAGAGGGGCTATATATGCATCGCCGCGGTAAGCTTTGTATACTGCTTTAGAAAAATGGCCTCTTCGAGAGACCCAAAAGACGGCGACGACAGTGACGGCTCGATTGACTTGGTCTCCGACAGCGACGACAGTTCCGTGCAACCTGTACCGGATCAGACTGCGGAAGTTCTGACATTCCTACAAACATTTCTTCAGGAGTATAGGGCTCAACGTATGCTAAATGATTTATATAATACTGACACTCCTCTAAATTTGGCCAACCAGACTTTTAACGAACTAGCCACGCCTTGTTTAAAGACAGTATCAACAGGTTTTAAGCGCGGTAGCTTTGAGGACGCACCAGAATTGTGGACTCAGCTAGCGGGAAAGCTTTCCGAGGTAAAAGCATTCTCAAAGCGATTTACAGGTTCAAAAACCGAAAGAAAGACTTGTCCTCCCGCAGCGCCTGTGCGGGAGGATACACCATACAGGCAAATAGTGATAAAAACAGACGAGTCTACAGACGGGAGTATACAGAACGTCATAAATAAACTTTGCAACGACGGTCTGGTGTGGAATATTGATAAAGAAACACATAAAATTGATTTTGGCAAAGATACAGAGGCCGAATCCTTTAAAAAATGGTTAGGAAGCAACAAAGCACAGAACAACGCAAACGCGTACATGGAAGAAAACAACATTCCCGCCGATGAGGTAGTATTTAAGTGGGATAATGGACGCAAAAAAGAAAAGCTTGCTGACTTAATACCTAATGGAACGAACTTTTTTACCTATTTTACAATGTATTTGAAAATTCCCACCGAGGGAAGGGACGACGACGATGTTGTAAAAGAAATAATAGAGAGGTTAAAAAAAGATAGGTGTACTCTTACTTTTTACGTTAAATGCGGGGAGGACGCGAAAGAAAAAACATGTTATTATGCTTACGAGGACCAACAGTACGTATGTGTTACGTTAAACTTCAAACAATACGATGGGGTGACGAAGACACAAATACGAAAGCCACCTAAAATGCGTCGGTACAAAACACTGATTGGCAGAAAAGAAGCATCAGCATTAACGCTGGAAACTCGAAGCGGTGAAACAAAAACATTTGAATTGACTGGGATGGTTTTACAGGGCATTAAGCCCGATCACTACAATGCACGAATAAAAACCAAGGATAGTTGGTATGAGGTAGACGATGACTCTGTAACCCCACTGACAGGATGGGCACATAAAGTTGGTGGTCTTGCCAGAACAGCTAAAGAAAAGAATTTTGTACCATACATGTTGTTTTACAGTACAATTCCAGTATCAACAAGTAAACCGGTAGGGCTTAAAAACATTAGGAACATTTGCTACGCAAACGCGCTGCTGCAAAACATTGCAAACTTTCCCGAGCTGTTGCAAGACCTAGAGGAAAATTCAATACGATCTGTCCGATCTGAAAGCACAACAAACCCGCCGTCGGACCGACCACCATCAGAACGTAGTTTTACGTCGTCAGGAGGGGACAGCGCACAGAAGAGTCCATCCGATTCATCAGATGGACTCAGCACTGTGCAGAGCGGGGACGAGGGGGAAGGAAAAGAGGACATCGTGGACGATGCACCGGCGCCGCCAAAGGGCCCCCGGCCAAAGCGCCCCCGGCGAAAGCGCCCCAAAATGCTCTTGGCGGAGCTGTGGGAGAAGGGCGGGGCGGAACCCCTAACAAATTTAACGGAGAAAAGGGTAACCAGCATGGATTTCATCGCGGCGATGCTGAATAAGGACATAAGTTCGATGTACTACTCTGAGGATGTTAGAGATGCACCAGATCCCAAAATCCCGTTTTCATTCTCGCACTACGCCGTCACACCGAGGCAGATCATGGAGGCCATGAAGATAGACGCCGATAGCGTTCAATTGGAAGGCATTGAAGTGAGTAAGGACAGTAAGAAGAAGGTACGCCTCGTGATGGACGAACTGATCTACAAACAGTTGGAGAGGAAAGGTGAATTGGATACGGTAAATGAGGTCCTCGTGAACAAATCGTTAAAGTACAACAAGTTAACATTACGATTTAGCAAGACAAAAAAAGCCGTCGGCCGCGCGGAAGGCATGGAGTACATCTTTGGACGTCCTTTGCCCGACGTCACCCGAGACGACGTGCCGATGTGCGTGCCCACAGCAAACTCAAGCAGACGCATTTACGACCTCGACTTACCAAACAGCATAGAGAAGGCATGGGAATCGTTCCAGAATATCAACAAGACGCTTGCTGATGGCATGGACTGGAAGAACTTTTTGCCCTACTTTGATAATTTTCTTGGTCGGCACTGGCTGCGCGTGGTAGAGCGACACCTCATGAAGGTGAGCAAATCCAACTACGGGGAAAATAAAGACTTGGACTACGTCAGCGTGTACTCCCTCAACATGAAGAACAAGCTCTTGCGTGTGCACCCACTAGAAAAAATATTGCAAAAGGTGATAGAAGGAGTTCCACAGGCAAGTTCTGACGACACTAACACGCTTTTTATGAGAGTAGTAACCAAACTGATGGAGATAAACGCATATTGGAAAAAAGGACCGGAGCAAGCACGCGAAGTGGAGCAGTGGGCTGACGTTGGGGAGTGGCCCTGGCCCGACATCTCGGATTACGTCGTGGACCGTTACTGCGAGCACTTCGACCACACGCCCGGCATGGAAGTGGCTAGGTTGCCACCTCCTACAGCCCCCGCGAAAGTATCTTGCTTAACTCATTCGGCGTAATTGTTTCAGGATAATACTGCCTGTACTCGGGGTCCACGGCCTGCATGAGGTACATGATGAATTCGCTGCAAAAGTAGCGGGAGGGGAGCTGGCTAAAGTCCCTTGGGCAGACGCCTTCGAAGCGCGGAATAAAGTAGGTAAGGGCCTTCTTGGCGTCGTACTTCTTGTGCAGTTCGTTGAAGCAGAAGCCTAGGGCGGCCCTGGTCTGTTCTTTGTCAAAGCCAAGTGGCATGCTGTTGGTTACCTTGGGGTCGGGCAACCGGTTAAAGACGAAGCTGTCGTTGGCCGTGAGCATGCGAACGTCTAGCTCACCGCCCCAGATTGTGTAGAAGACGAGATGAATCTTTGTGTCGTCGCCGACGGCGTGCAAGATTTCTGTCATGCGTTTCTGGACGGTGAGAGAGCGCTCCTTTGCCCTCCCCGGGGTAGCAAAGCTCCCCAGCACCTCCATCCACTCGGCCTTGGTCATGATAAAGTCAACTTCGGCGTGGCAGTAGTCGCCTAGGGTAAGTGCGGCCACTACTTTATTGAACCATGTGTCGAAACACGCTTTTGGCTGCCAGAAGAGAACGTTGACCTCTGCCATAAAAAGTCCTTATGGGTCTGGAGGTTTGGTAAATATACATATATAGAAAGCCGTCCCTGATGTGGTAAGACTGGACATATTTTCCGATGTTCAATGAAACCTCTGGTACTCTTCTTGCTCTTTCTTAAGTGCGTGGAGCCTTCGACCTTTCCGCCCCAGCAGCGGCAGTGGGCCTCGTGTAACAACTGTTTCGCCGTCGTGGCGCGGGACATCATCCTGTGGCACCAGCCGCGCCTGAACGTGACTGTGCGGGAAATCATGACAGCAACGAGGCAGACGTGCGCGGGCGGGGTGCCGACAAGTGCGTTCGACCTGTACTTTCCACGGGGTTCCCAAAAAACTTCTGGGTCGTTGCGGACGCTCCAGCGCGTCCTCCGAAAGCACGGGCCGTGTGCCATCAACGTGGGCAAAGGGCACTTGGTAACCGCCGTGCGCGCTACAGAGCACGGCATCGTGGTGAGGGACCCTGCGGACGGTCAGACGAAGCTCATCCGGCCTGAAACGTTTGCCTCGCGCCACGAATCGGTCTACTTCAGCTACATCGCCTACCCGCTGCGTTGAGAAAAAGTGGTATAAAGCTCGGGGCATTTGCGTAGGTATACAGCGATGAAGACCTTTACAACCGTCCTTTGTGTTCTTTGCCTTTCAGCGGTGACTCAGGGGTGCGCGGTGGACAAGAAGCAGCTGTGGCAATGTTTGGAGGAGAAGGGCGACTCGAACTCGGACGGGCGGTTGACGGCGGCGGAAGTCCGCGACTTGGTCCGGGCAAACACTGCGTGGTACGAGCGTCTGATAAAGTCGCCAGACAGCGTTGCACGGCAGGTGGAGGACCACTGCGGCCTTCCCCTGACGTACGGGAACGTCCTGAAGGCGTCTTGTTTCCGTCACTGTGGCGGGCTGGACGGGAGAAGGACCATCTACAACAGAATTTGCGGATGAGGGACGACGAAGACTGCTTTAAAGTGTTTCGAAATATTTACAGCCTCCTCTTCTACGGGGTGTACACGATTCTGTACGCTACGGCGACGACGGTGGTGCAGTGGATGTTGCTTTTCGTAGTTGGGTCCATCGTCGTCGTGAAGGATTTGAAGCGGTGCTGGCAGAAGATGAGCGAGGCTGAAGTGTGCAAATAATCAGGTAATTTTATTTTTTTTTATACAATTAGACAGTATCCTTCTCGGTATGCCATTCTCTCTTTGATCCGGTCTACGTGAACAATCAAATTCTGCACGTTGACCGTCCTTGCAACAACGCTCTCATTCCCCAAAATTTCGCTTTCAAAGGTTTGCAAGTTTTTCTGGATTCGCTGCATGACCGGTTTGTCCTCTAGTCCTTTCTCGGTGCTTTTAGAAGGCACGTTCAAGTCCAAAAGCATCTGAGTCATGATGGTGTCAACTTGCAACAGATGGTTGCCGGTGAGCTTGATCTTCTTCTCGCTTATCCTCTCTTTGGTGTAGCAAAAGTCTCGTAGCTCCAGAAAGGAATTGAGAAGGTGTTCGGTCTGGGAAATCTTTGTCACGCTCATCCTTTTTCCTTTCTCTCCGTGGATGGGCATATAGTTTTAAAAAAACAACGGAGAGTGGTGAGACATAAAAGGCACAAGAGGCTTAACTCTACCCAATCGATAGAGGGCACCGGAAGGACGTGACCTTTGCCGGCGTCGGGCTCTGGGACGGAAAAATCACCAACCTCTACTGTAGACATGTCAACGTGTGTGTGTTCAAAGGTTCATCTTTGATATATCTAGTTTGAAACTCATCAATTTCTTAGTGTCAATGTGCGACCCAAGAGAGGCGACAGCGTGCTTCGTGGCGACCTTTGGAGCAACCTTCGGGATCAGGTTGGACTGCGGAATCAGATTAGACTGCGGGATCAGGTTTGATTGGTTTGAGGCCTGTGGGATGAGGTTCGATTGGGCTTGAGGCGCCACGGCGGACTGCTCGGCTACCCCGACGGGCGTCACAAAGCAGGTCTGGCTTGCGACGAAGCGTCGGTACAGAGAAGCATCCCAGCCTCCAGCCTTGACGTTTTCGTCGTCGAATCCTGCGGCGAGCCAGTCCTCTGCCGTGGGGCGAAAATTCAGCACGATGGATTTGATATCAAAGCCTTCCAACTGCCGCATGTTCTTTGCGGAGCACCCCGCCTGGACGAGATCCTGCATGCAGAAGCCGGCAGTTTTCAAGGTTTTTGGCGTAAAGCCAGAGGATTTCAGGGCCTCGAAGTTGAAAAGGAACTCTTTGACTTCCTCTTCGGTGGCCCCCATGTCTTTCACTACCTCGTAGCCCTTGTCCCCGCCGAGGTGCGATGGCTTTAGGCCCACCTTGACGGCTGTCTGGAAAGTCATGCCCCAGCTTACGATGTCCTTCACGGTGTACTTTTTCCGCAGTATGGTCCAGGATATCCTTTCGCGAAGGGCGTCGAGGGGGGAGAACCCGTAGTTGCTTGCGCTGCCGAGGGGAGTCCCCGCAGAGACGAAGGCTTTGAACGTCATTCCACGGAGCTTTTGCAAATATTTTTCGTACGTTTGGCCCTGTTGTTCACGGGCAAATTGTACCATGCAGGCAAGGCCGCTCGTTTTGTCGATTCCAAAGTCAAAGGAGGACATATTTAAATTGCTATATACGTGTCCAGTGTACCAATGTATATACAATTTTTACAGGTTAAAGGAAAGATGACATTCCGTGAATGTGGCCTGGGCAGCCTCCCTGAACTGCTCTTTATGCTTATCTCGGTGGCACTAGGGAGCTACGCCGTCGCCTTTGCTTGGATCGAGTACATCGACGACTTCTACGAGCCTGGCGAAGTCCCCAACATCAACGCGGCGACGCAGGTCTTAGGGCTAATCGTGGGCTTCCTGTTTGTGGGGCTTATCCGAGAGAGTAAAGATCAGTGGAGGCGGACGATGGAGACCGCCAACGACTTCATGCTGACGACCCACAGCATGGTCCTCGAGGCGAAGCGGGAGCAGACGAACGTTTTACAGCCGATTCGAAGGGTTCGCGAAACCGTCCGTGCTTTTTACGTGGATAAGACGACGAGGCTTGGGCGACTCGTCAACCTGTTGTGCTGCCGAGGCGACCGTCTGGTCGCCGTAAAGGTGCAAGCCTGCCTTGCGATCCGCGAAAAAATGGACGACCTCCAACGGAGCATTCCGGCCAGCAACGGGCGTCTGCGGAGCCTGTTCTCAAAGCTGGAAGGCCTAACGTCTTCGATGGAGTCCCATTTTTTCGCGAAAGAGGCGCCGTGCTTCACGTGGCATCTCCGGATCCTGCTGTTTGCCTACTTCGGGGCATTGCCAGTTCAGCTGTACAACACGTACGACCGCGACGTTACGCTGGTGCTGTACCCCATCATCATCTACTTCCTCTTCAGCTGTGCCCTGCTTTCGAGTGTGTTCCAGAACCCCATCACGCACCCGGAGCTGAGTGCCTGCTTTGAAGCCCTGAACAGGGAAATAATGGGGGACGTCCGAGGAACAGGCAGCATGCAGTACCTACGGACCGTAAGTGCATATAAAGATTAAAAAGATTGTATAAAGCACCCACAAAAACATACGTAAAAGATGGAAGATTTTCGAATTAAACTCAGTGACTGCAACGATCTGGTTAAGGAGATGAAGATGAAGATTGACAAGATGACGATGAAGATCAAAAGTCTGGAGAAGGAGACCAAGAAACAAAAGTTTGAAATCAATAGGTTGCAATCACAGGACGTCGAGCACTTGAAGCAGGGCGGTGACGTGTTGGAGTACGCTCAGATGCGGGCAAAGCTCCAGCGGTGCATGGACAAGATGCAGGACTACGACAGCCTCAAGAAGAAAAACGAACAGTTAAAGTTGCAAGTTTTAAAAAAGAACAGAAGGGTTATGGAGCTTCGGGCAGAGAACGAAGCCTACCGAGCCAGCAACCTAGCGCGACGAGGACCCCCGAACCCACCCCCAAGGCCGGCACCCCCGAGACCAGAAACAAAAACAAAGGCGTTGCGTTACTTTTAAATAGATTATTATAGTTTTTACAGAACATTGGCCCTGCATACAGGGCACGTCTCGTTATCTTTCAGCCACATGGCGATACAGCGCTCGTGGTACGTGTGCATGGCCGTGTCGGAGCAGTTGAGCACAATGATTCGTTCCCCCACTTTTATCTCACCAAAGCAGACCGCACAATCTTCCAGCTCGCCGTCGCACTCCCCCGAGAAGAACCCCCGTATTTTCCTGTCCGGCATGGGGGGCATGGGCGACTGGGAACGGTGGCGGCGTCGAGAGAGAATCCCCCTGCGCCTTGTGCGGCGCAATTGTTGTCCCCTGACCTGAAGCCCATCTACGTCGGCCAAATTTTCCCACCTGTCCTCTTCTTCCTGTGGTTCTCTATGCCGTATGGGGGAGGTCGCCACTCGTCGCCTGCCCGGCATACAGGCTTGAAAGTAGGCTTGGAACCCCCGTCGCAAGGTCGCACGAACGTGGTCGTTCCCCGCCGACATTTTCTCTCACTGTTCTTAACCCGTCCCCTTATAGGCGATTTTTTGCTTCCGACTTTCGGTTATTCTCAATCTGCTTCCTTGCAGTATCCTTCTCCTTGCTCGTCTGCTCACGGTTCATCAGCCGTTGTTTTTTTCGCTTTTCGAACGTGAACTCCCCACCAGGGCCACAGCTGCGCCGCTGGTTAACGACGACCCCGCCATCGCTGGCCCGTTTCCAGACGTTCAGGCGCAAGTATGACCCTTTCTGCTTTGTATCGTCAATGCCAATGCGTCGGAGGAGGGCCCTCCAGCTGGGATCGTGGCAATACATCAGCCGGTTCGGGCCAAAGACATGTGTGATCATAGAGTTGGCTTCCTCTAACAACTGGCGGCGCGGATAGCCGATGCCCTCGCCGTTGGTGGTGTAATTGTTTTCAAACCAGTTCCACAGGATGCTCTCAAACTGCTCTTCGTCGGTGTCTAACCTGTACGGCACTAGGTCGGGGTATTTCGTGTGAAGGAGGAAGAGCTGACGCATGAGCCTTGCCGTGTGGGCAGTCATGATAGGCTTCGAGCGTGGCACACGAAGCAGGAGCTGTTTCTTGTTCAAATTGATCAAATACTCCAAAATGCCCAAGTCTACGCGCTGGTTGTCGGGCAGCGTCACATACATGTACCTCTGTTTAAAGTTGTTGACACAGCGCTGCAAATTGGAGTCCGACAGGCCGACCTGCCGGCTTACAAGAAACCACGGAACGTTTTCCTTTTCGCACAGTAGAACAAAACGAAGAAACATGCCGCTGTTGCCGGCGGTGGATTGCGTGGGGTCTCGAAGAAGGGTGTCCGCGGCATTCCACTTGTGCTCCGAAAACTGCTTGTACGCCTCCCAAAGTTTCACCTCATCACCCTTGCTGTTGCTATCGACGACATGGCAGAGGTTGTTGACCAAGAATCGCTTGAAACGATCGTGAATACTATCTTTTGGCGGCATGGCGAAGACTTTGGGGCGAGCGCGAAGCATTCTATATACGGTCAAGCAAATAGGTTCCCATTTTTCAACGCACTATTCAACTTGCTCATGTCTATGTCAATTTCATGGGCAGTTTGGTCTGTCGGCGGTTGGCGCTTTTTGCGAAGCACCGAGTGCTCGTAAGAGGAAGGCCGATGGTGCTGCGGCAGTTCCTCCTGTGGTCGTAGCCGGGTCCGGACATCGCGGCGGTAGGTATTCGTCAACGCAAAGACAGATTCCGCTGCTGCAAGGCTAGTCTGTGCCCATTCGAGCCCTTTCTGCAACAAGAGAAGGAATACAAAGAGCAATAGAAGCAGGTCTACGTGGAGGACGAAGAGTTGGACACCGTAGCCACTGAACGCAAAGGCGGCGAGAACGAAGAGGCACGTGTTTGCAAAGAGGAACACTAAAATTGTGCTGTAGAAACGATCGCGCGGGTACTCCAAGAGGACACTGTTATTGTTAAGTTGCAAGCGAACCAGTTCAGACGGGAAACTGTAGAAAAACGACATGAGACATTGGGGGACAGGAAGGGTGTTGTGTTGATGCAATAAAATACGTATTCATATACCATATTCTTAAAAAAGACCTATTGCGCGGCCTCGCTCGCCGACATAGCCGGATAGACGAAGGATACCCTGAGCTCGGTCATCAAGCTGTATTCTTTATCCTTGGTCTTTTCGTTCGTGAGATCCATCGCGTCGGACGTAAAGACTGCCTTAAGATTCTTAAAGGAAGTGAAGGGTATGCGTGAGATCACATTATCGTACAATTCCTTTATGACGCGGTCAGCGACGGCGGTTGCCACCTTGACGTATTTGCCTTCCCTCGGGATTTCCGATCGAAGATCCAATCCAAGAAGTTCTGAAAAAGAGAAGTGAGTGGTGTTAGAAGTCAAGTTGTGCATAATGAGAGCGGAGAACGATACTTACCCCAGTTGTTTTCGATGACCTTTAGGATGACGTGCGACTTGTCCACGTAGTAAACTGAAGAGAAAAATATGACAAGTCGTTAGAATGCAATTGTTAAGGGTTTCAGTCTAGAAAAGGGGTACTTACATGACTCTCCGGGAAACTGCACGATGTTTTCCCATAGCCGTTTCCAATCGTACTTGCCATACTCGGAGATGTAACGATTTTGCAAAATGTTGGAGGGTTTGTACACGGTCATCCCTTCAGCCACGCGCGTCCTCTCGTACGGTTGCATGGCAAGGATGTTGGTGAAGTTGTTCTTGCTGTGGCTGGTCTCTTGGCCCAGTGCGTTCGTGGAACAACTGTACAGCCATCCGGATTCGTTGGTGATCTTCAAGTCTTCGCAGGAGGCTTGGCGGTTCCCTGCCCGGCTGAAGAGTTTCATCCCCATGGTGACAGGGGCGGGACAGTTCGAGTAGATGCTGAGAACTTCGACTTTGGTGATGATACCCTTGGTGGTATCGACGTTATCAAGAAGGTCTTTGGCGGCGTCGAAATCGGGCTGAAAGACCTTGGCACTGTCTTTGATTTCAACCTGCTTTCCGGCCGCAATCTCGTCGCGGGTGGCAGTGGTGTGGAGGACGACTCGGCGGGAGTACGTCTTGCCTTGGGCTTGTTTATGGCTCATGTCCATAGGTGCATCGTCGATGGCGTGGAGATTCTTTGCAGTTTCGCTTACGCCGGCGTCGAGTGCAACTTGTGGCATTGGGGTTTCGACTTGTTGTAGCTGGGACATAATGTACAGATTTTTTTTTCGTGTAAGGATATGAGTATCAGCACGGGGCCTATATACATAATTTCTTTACTTTTGGCGGCTCATTAATCTCGGTCAGAGCTAGAGCCATGGATATCTAGGAAATCATATATAAGTAGCCTCACTCAGGACCGTAGACACTACCCCACCAGAGATTTCTCCATGAACGATAGCATAGAATTGTACGACGAAATGCACCTTGTTGCGCGTGCCACAGCACTGACAATTGACGAAGCAAACGAGGCCGGATGTAATTTTCTCGCCGACGACGCCACTAAAGCAGCTTTCTCTGCCTTTGCAGAGCAGTACGAAGAGTTCTGCGAAGAACAGAACGCCGTGGAAGGCGAACCATTTGCCCAAGAGACCCCATCGTTGGAGCCCCACATGGCCCTGTTTAAGGCAACGAAGAAGGCGACACGAAGGCTTCGCATCGGGACGAAAGCGCCGCCGGTGCTTGACTTCACCGAACGAACCCAGCGGAGCGTTGTAAAGCCACCGGCCCCCCGAGCCATGCTGCTGCGGCAAGCGGCCAAGCCAAAGCAAGCCGCCGAGCTGGCCGAGCAGCTAGCACCAGCCGCCAAGCTAGCAGCAGCAGCCACGCCAGCCGCCATGAAAGTCACAAAGACGCCGGAAACGGTGGCTAATTTCGGAGCGTACGTTGCACAAAAGGCCGAGCAGAACAGCTTGTATAAGAACGCCCTGTTCTTCTTGCCAGACAACTGCGACAAACAGCTGCGTGAGGAAGGTGCGGACTTTGTAAACCGCCACGGGTTTTCCAACAAGCACGAGGTCATCAAACAAATACAGTTGTGGAAAAGCTACATGCAGAAGGGCGACGTGAAGGGGGCCAACCGAGTGACCATCCGCTCCCTCACTGGCAACGACACTCGGGTTGGTACAATAGGTTTCTCGTTTAAGAGTTTCAAGAAGTACTGCTTGGGAGAGATACGCATGGTCTCCATGATGGCGGGTCGAACCATCTAGGGACCATCTAGATCACCACGCAGCTTGTCTTGTACCCTGACTCGTCCAGGGCAGCCAGTCGCGCGACAAAGTGGGTCGCCTCGTTCTCGTAACACGACACGGCCACCGCGCTGGAGGCGCTGGAAACGGCATGGTCCACAGGCCCGAGCGCAACAAACGGAGAATTGAGGGTCCGGAAGCGGGCCTGGCCCGGCTCACCGTGCGCCACCACAGCCGGCTGGCCTTCCCTCAACGCAAGCATCTGCAATTCTTCGGCGTCGGCGACAGTGCCCTTATACTCGAGAATGGGGTCTGGGTTGTACTCCTCCGTCTCCACGACGGTGCACTTGTTGCGGAATGATGGTTCCTGCGCCCTGCCGTAGGCCTCGTTCAAGTGGACGGCTTTTCCTTCACAGACTGCCAGAGAGAAAACAGAATTGTTGTACATGAAGAAGGTAAAGTTGGAGCTGTACACGAGGACCTGTCGGACGATCTGGTACTCAAAACCTCGCGCCTTGTTGTAGCACAGCACCATGTCGGCCTGTTCACGCAACTCATCGGGTTGTTTCCAACCGGAAAACGTCAAGACTTGAAAAGGCAGGAGACAAGACATTAAACTAAAAGGGTGTATATTATTTTCAAAAACTTCTTACAACTACTTGCTATGAATCTACTAGGACAATGCCGATCCGTCCCACATGTCTACGAGCGCCTCGCTGTTCACCTGCTGGACTCTCACGTTAAACTTCCACAGGTGGCGTTTTCTATACTTGCCACGATTTCTTCTATGAAAATGAAAAAAGAATACAAGCATGTATTACTCCCTTTCCTCGAACGCGTAGTGCGTGATAGGCAGCCGGTTGCACAACACGAACAAGACTACATTTACGAAGTAAACCAGCTACAAGAAGACCTAGACGTAGGTGGATTCCGTCTGAAACGTGGCGACGTGTTTCGAATGTGGCTTCGGTACCGCTTGATGTTTCCGGACGAGGCCATCACTACACCGCTCGTCCTCAGTGCCAACCCCGTCGCTGTTAAAAAGCACGGGATCGTCTACACAGGGCCTATTCTTCTTTGACGCAAGAAGCTGGATAAGGTCTTCGAGAAGGTCCGGCGGGGCTGACTGAAGGTCGATGTCTACGACTCTTTCGTCCGGGCTATTCTCGACGGCTTCGCCAATGTCCTCGGGAAGAATATTATATTTCTCTAACAACGCATTGAGTTCACTTTGGGAAGGCAGGTTGCCCTCTTCAAAATGTTTTATGAGGTAAGGCATCTGCTCTTTCCTTCTGTTGCATGGGCGCTCTCGCTGCTTTTTTATCTCAAACGGAAAGCAGTCGTACCGTTCACATTCCCGCTCCTGTTGTTTTAGCGCCTCGACGATTGCGTAGTGAGGATTTTGCGGATTCAGTAGATTCATGACACAATTTATACATATATATACTTGCTGATGGTAAAGTAAACAGTAAAATATGGCGAGTTTACTTTACAGAGTTGGCACCGGCGGGGATACGACCGGGGATACCTCCGTAAAGAAAATCGACGAAGTCAACGAACTTGGGAAAAATCCAACAGAGCGGGCGGAGAACCTGAGCTTGCCGAGAGAGGACAGAAGACTCTTAACTGAAGCAAGCAGATTCCAGCAAACACTAGACAACGCCCAACAGGTACTGTTAAGAAGCCCATGGTATGCCTTTGTTATGAAAGTCGTAAGTACACCCACGCACCCCCACGCACACGCACAATTCTTAGTTCGATTCTAACCATCTACTCTCCTTCTCCGTACAGGCTGGGTTTAGCAACGAACCAATCAATAAATTCTGGAAGGAAACAAGGGACGAGAATAGGCCACTGAGCAACCAAGCCCAGCTGTCACAAGTAGCACAGATTAACGCGGCGGTTCAGGGTGAAGGCGACACTCAGGACCTCGGCCGGTTTCTAGAAAACAGGCAGTACTTCTTTCAATCGGCCGAAGTTCGTGGCTACCTCTACCTTACGCCAATCTGCTACTCGCACGTGTCGGAGAGTGTACAACTGCTTGAAAAAATGTCTGGGAAACAGCTCGACGTGGACGCCCTCGTCGGGTCGAAACATTCCACCTACTTCGCTCGCCTGGTTAGTCTTCGTATTCAGCTGAGCAGGTTCTTGTCCGGGCGCTACTACAGCCTGTCGGCGAATTACAAGCGTTTACTGACACAACAAGGGCACCTGATTGCCTACTTCAAGCGCAATCTTGTCTCGACCCCAACACCATCAAGGGGCAGAGCTGCGCCGGTGTCCTCGTACTTTGCAAGGCTTCAGTGACAAGTGGGTATAATGGAAAATCAGTTTGCGGAGGAACTGCACGAATTTTTCATGCGGCAAGAACCTTCCGTCCGCCTCGGCATATTGGAATATTATTGCTACGAACCACCCGACGGGATGTACCTCTTCTGGAATGCAAAACTCGACGAACGGCTCAGCGATTTGGCAAAAAAGGCGGCGCTGGAACTCGACGTCTTCTTCCTCAGCAGAAAGAACAGTTTTGTGTCCTTCGAATTGGCGCACAGACAATCGGCGAAGCTTTTCAAGCGTTTGTATTTAAAAAAAAATGTTTGCATGCCCGGACGAACACGTGCACTGCCTGCTCGAGGAAATTCACTCCATCCTGACGAGCGTAAAGGAGCACCAGCAAAGGATAACGAACGAGCAGGCAAAGACCATGGACGCGGCCGTCGAGGTCCTCGGAAAAATGGTAAAGCGGCAAGGCAAGATGCTGAAAGAGTTGAAGGTGAACACTCACATGCGTCAGATTCAATACGAGGCCACGCTGAACATCCTCGCAGAGCAGCAGCGGCAAATGATCGAGTTGCTGGAGAAACACTTTAACGAGTCCTATATAAGCGTACAGTAATAGTAACCAGTTTTTTTAAAATTTGAACCTTCGTACATACCAAGTCCCTCCAATGAAATGAAGCGTACGCACGACGAACATAAAGTACAGGGAGACAGCATGAACCAGGCCATACCCCTACTATACACCAAAGAACAGTACGAACGGGCCCTGGAGCGAGCAAAGCAGCACCCGGATCGTTCACAGGACCCCAACAGCATTACCAGAGGCCACGGCCTTATCACTGGCTGTCTGGGAGAAATTCTTGTTGAAGACTATTTAGAACACATCAGTGAGACCGACGATGACGAAAGAGATATAAACAACAAGCTCCAGTACGATATTCTCCTGAAAGACGGCACAAAGCTCGAAGTAAAAAGCAAAGGTCACAGCGTTCTATCCTGCCCCAATTTCTACGATTGCAGCGTCTCTGCCCTGTGCAAACAGAAGCCGGACTACTATGTCTTTGTCCGGATTCACGGGAGGAAACTGAGGGACTCGTACGGCTTCGACCACCAGCACACGAGGAAAGCGTGGATCTGTGGAATGATTCCGCGCGAAGATATGATCACACAGGAAAGGCTCGTGAAGCGCGGCAGCGTCGTGCGCAACTCCTCCTACTACAACTTCACCGCGAAGAGCAACTGCTACAACATTAAGATAAGAGAGCTGGCGCCCCTGCGAACGAACTTTGGAAAGAAGATCGACCTGTGTCGCGCATTGACCCTCACTTTTCGAGACTGCAAGTTTGAAGATTTTATTCACACTGACGAAGACGAATACTTCGCGGTCGAAGACGGGGACTCTCTCATCAGCGGTTACTACGAAGGTCTGTCGGATCTCTGCACGGAGGACAGAAAGCACTTTGAGGAGAATGTAGAGACGTACTTATTCTACGACTCGATGGAATTGGACGTTTCAGCGCTCCAGAAAAGAAAGGAGCAGGGGAATTGGGAGGTGCAAAGGTTTAAAAGAATGACATAGCGTAGTGAATATTTTATATATATTACCCTTCCCCACAACAAGTGCATTCATCGATGCGGACTCCGGAGATATCCGCAGGGCTGTGGTATGACGCAATCGAGACGATCCATCGCTTCACGCTATCCTCCGTCGTTGTCAAGCGACAATGGGTGTACAAGGCTGGGCAAGAGCCGCGGGGCATGCAGGGGAGACGGCTGGAACAGGTGGAACATGTCTGGATCTATGCCATACTGACCGTCAATGGTGGTCTGAGAAAGATTACCGCGTGCATGGCACCAATGTTTGCATTTGAGCCGAGCGACAAAGTCTTACAGTATCTCGAAGCACACAGCGAGGAGTGGGCCGATAGTCAACCTACCGAGATTCCGCCAAGATGGTTTCAGCCGCTGCCCGAAGCCGGTCCGCCGGAACCGCAGCTCGAGGAACCAGAACGCGGAGCTCTCCCTCTGCTTCAGCGCTTGTAATCGCAACCGTTACGTCTTCATGTGTGTAGATTTTTTCTGGTAGAAGTTCCAGCATAAAAACGTGATCATCTGCCTCGCCGTCTTCGTGATGTTCGAGGATCGGTAGCACGTATTTCTGCTCTACCGCCAAGTGATGACAGAGGAAGAAGTCCAGTCCCTCATGTTCAAGCGATTGGCACATATTGCGTAATTGCTGCTTGAAAAAATCGGGCGAGGGCAGAACGTGCAGCCCACGCAGGTTCTGGCTAAATTCTAAGGCATTGATTCTTAAGGCCTTTTCTGAGGATAAATCCAAGGAGGCTGCTAGACCGAAAAACAAAAGGAGCAAGAAGAGACGCATTTTTATACAGTTCTATATATTGTTAATTCAAGTCTGTTTATATATATTAAAAAAATGAAAATGATTGAACTTGAACCAGTACACGCCAACACCCAAGACGAGCGTGTGTGCAATTACATCGAGCGTACGGTCCTCTGGGTGCTGATAACTGCCACCGTCATTGTCACTCTTTGTCTTCTCTGGGAGACACGCGAATCAATGCACTTGCGGAATAACGCACTAAGCGACGATTTGACGATGCAGAAAGCCTACCAGCACAATAACGTAAGGTATTTTATGCCTTAATCATATGCTGGCAAGTATATATAATAACATAATGCTACTCTGTCCTCCCGTCCACATGCCGCTCGTGCGTGATCTAGGCTTTAACAAGTGGCAGGCGGGTGTCGCATTAATGAATCGCGCGCGCCTCGACGAGCTAATCGTTGCCCGGCATTATACGTATGAACCTTCGAACGATGTAGAGCAAAAGCTCAAGGCAATATGGGTTTTTGCAGCGTTGCGAGAAGCGAACGGTGTTCGCCTTGTCACCACGATTGTCTCCGCCGATCTAGAGGACGCAACGGACGGTGAAGTGTTGGCAAGCGTTCGAGCGTCGCGCAAATCTTGGCTGGCCCAGCATTTATTTCAGAGGGTTCAAATGGAGCAGAAAGAGGACGACCGCGTTCATAATGACGACCAAGAGATAGAACAGGCTGGTGTTGCCCAGGCTATCGTTAACAGCAAGAGTGCGGCTGACGACGCCGGTCAATGCCTCACTGACAACAGTACCAAAATTCAAGCAGCTCATGTACAGTGAATAAAACGTTCCCTCCTGCCCATCGGGCACAAGGTCAGCGGCGCGGACGGCCAGTGGCATAAAGCCAATATGGCCGAAGAACGAACCAACCAATTTCAAGAAGAGCAAGTAGCCCGAGGGATCCATGTGCAAGTATTCATTTACAAGCAAAAGATTGATGGCCAAGAAAAAGATTGCAACGACCTGCGTCAGCATGATTAAGCGTGTGGCATCAACGGCTCGGAAAAAAGCGTTGAAGGACAGCGAGGCACCGATGGTAGCGACATATGCGAGGGCGTCCGACGTTGCAAAAATCATCGCTGGTACTTTTTTTCTGACCTGCAAAAAGTATTGAAGGATTGCGAAGTCGGAGATCGGAACAGCCAACAAAAAGAGAAGGGCGATAAAGCGCAAACGTTCGCTCGAACACAGTGCTTTTACAACCGTCTTGCAAGCCTCACAAGTGGATCTATGGACCCTCCTGCCCCCGTTGACGCTGCGAAGAAAAAGGGCGCTGAGAACCCCAACAAGGTGCAGCAGCCCAATAAAAAGAAAGGGTTGGGAAAAAAGCGTAAACCACCCCGAAAGAAAGCTTCCGGAAAGGGCGCCAAGCGCGCGCGCCGCAAGGACAAAACTTTGAAGCCTGCCACCGGCGTGCCTACTGTCCCGGTTGACGGTTCTGACCATGGTAGCGTCCTGCACGACGTCGGCAAAGCTGGTGGCAAGACTACCAAGAAAAGCAAAAAAAGTAACAAGGGAAAGCCCCGGGTCATTAGTAAGGCCCAAGCTGAGCCAAGCGGTTCCGGCGGCGGCGTAGGCGACGGCGACTTGCCTGTTTCTGGGAACAATGCGACTGACGAGGTTGTCCGAAATAAAAGCGATAACGGGCTTTACAGTCCACGGCGCGGCAACGATGGCGGTGAAGATGGCGAGGCTGGCGGGGCCAAGGCCCATCTCCTCGACCAAAAAGAATCGCATCACAGTGACTGGCAACTGGAGGCAGAGCCCGAGACTGAAGTAGGGGAGGAGAATGTCGAGGACACTGCGGACGTAGCGAACATTGTCAACTGGGAGCATTATGGTTTGATGTTCGAAGAGTACTGCTTGACGCGTGAGGTAAACTACACAAAAAAGTAATAAATGTACCCTATTTTACACAGCGCTTATCTTACGTGCCGAAAGGCCTTGAACTTTCTCAAACCACTGCGAACCGCACGCGCACTTACTTTCCTCGATGCTCTCAAAATAGTAGGCTTTCTTGCAGAAGAGGCAGGCGTAGTTCTTCACTACTGCTTCGTACCTTTTCTCCGACAGCTCTGGGGAGACGGCGGCTTTTTGGGCACGTTTACCTCGCTTCGATTTTATCATTATTAACACTTTGTGGTAGGGAAACGTCTGTCAGGCTGACAGCGCTGGCGTAGTAGACGTTCTTTAGCATAGAGATGTGTTCTGGCATTTCGCTCATCAGAGCGTTGAGGGTTTCTTCCAATTCGTTGTTGGAATGGCACACAGAGCGGTCCACCAGGTTAGCAACCTTGAAAGCCTCCTCTGCTGCTGTCAAAGACTTGTTTGCGTTGCCGTCCTCTCCTAGCTCTTCGTGGGAGAGGCTGAGATGGGAATACAACAATGCGCGAGCGATAAGGTAGTGGCTCAGGGCCAGCTCGGAATAATGGCCAAGCCGAAACGGAACTTTACCGCAATAGTTCATTGCGGTGCTGAGAGCAAGGTCTTTGTGCCCGTCGTCGCGAATGCTGAGCATCATGCTCCCGTTGCTTAGGTACAGGATGTCCGTGAGGTATTCATGCGAACAGACGTAAGGACAGGAGGGGAAGACAAAATCGGCCGTGTTCCACTGCCTAAGAATGCCTTTGCACTGTTGTAAGAGGTGGGTGCTGGACTTGTAGTCGCGCAAGGTGTCGAGGGCGGAGTGAGCCAAGGAAAGGGTCGTGCAGTAGAGCTCGAACAGCAAGGACGTGGAGGCGTACTCGTCATTGCCCAGTTTCCAGTGAAACGCGGCCGCTGGGGCGTCCGAGAGGGGCGTGACGTCCGCGGTGACCAAGGCAACAAGCTGCTCGTGGTAGGCCGCCTGCTCTTTGACGCCGTCGCTGGACACGGCTCGAAGCGCTGAAAGCTCGAGAAGGTCGTAGGGCGAAAAGGATGGGCTCTGAAGAATGTCCTCGAAGGCGTAGGGGCGCGAGATTTTGAGCATCGTGTTGGGTGGTACTGGTTGCTGTTTAAGATTGCTCATATTGTTGAAATAATCTCATCTATATATTAATAAGCATATGCGTCTGTTTATATACCCACTTCATGTCAACTGTGGCGATACTTGTTTCGGTCTGCTTTGTTGGCTTTGCCATTTTTGTCGCACGGCACTGGATAAAGTGGCGGAGACGACAGACGTTTCGCTCTGGGTTTACCCTCCGCGAGGTCCCAGAGCCGCAGGAACAATGCGAAGACCCGTTGGTCACGTTAGAAGAGGAAGGGTTTGACCTGGACTACGTTTAGTACGTGTGTGTTAGTTTCCGCTTTCGTTGCAACTTCTCATCGATGTAGAAATCGATACTTCCAAGGACTGCACGACTTTTTCGAGTGCGTTGTGTGAAGACGACGACGCAAATGGCGAAGGGGCACTTGCGTTTGTAGCCCTGAAATCGAATGCCCTGCTTTATAAAGTAGATGGACGTAGCATTTGGTAAGATGTATTTGTGCCACCATTCTACATCGCAACGGGCAGGGATCAAGTATACGACTTTCTTTCCCTTCTTGACTTCTTTCATTCCTCTCACCAGCCATGGCTCGACGCTCTTGTACGGAGGATTGACGTAATTTACATCTTTCCACTCGCACTCGTCGGACAATCCGTCAAATCCTTCCGGCCGGTTCGCGGGGCACGGGTCGAACATTTTGTTGCCTTTGTTAAAGACTTTTTCGATGTGAACCATGACGTCTGGGGGCGTCTGCGCAAATTGGTCAATTTTGCTAAACATCGCGCTCTGGTACGACGTTTTTTTTTTCGGTTTTACTTCTGTTTGAACGCTTGCCATTCTTTTCCACCTTTCCGTGCGTACTGGTTATAGGTAGTTGTTTTTTTCCCTGTTGTTTGTCGCCGGAAGTCCCTTTGAGATTCCAGAACTTTTTTTTGTTGATGGAAGATACCTTTTTCAATTGACTTGTTAACGTAGTTGTCCATGCACAGTGTAATATTACTTATTAGTTTTACTTGCCACAAGTGAGTTTATATATACAGCTTACGCGACCCAGAACATGATAACGCTTCACGATCTGGTGGAAACAAAGGTGCTCCGAGCGGGCGACTGCCTCTCCTTCTCTTACAAGGGTCACGCCTTCTCCGCACGTGTGGACTGCAACGGCGTGCTCGGACATTTTCGGCACAACAGCGTCCCAGTGTTCTCCACCCGCCTCCCGTTCGACTCCCTTAGCGTCTGGGCCGACAATTGCATTCAAGAGCTTGCAAAAGAGTACGTGACGCGGTTCTCGGCGTGGAAACGCGTGAAGCACGAGCAGAGCGGCCTGTGCATGAACACGCTTCGGCAACTCTACAGTCAGTTTTGCTTGCCCAAGCCACCGGTGACGGCCCATAGCTTGGCAAGTCTCCGCCAATATGTCTCGGTGCTCCTTAACTACAACAAAAAACTCGAACGCATTCTCAGGCAATGGGAACGCTTTCAGGTCGGCGTCAGCAAGCAACCTCCCGAGGCGATCACCTATCGCCCCTCTGTCATCGTAAACATTGACAATACGCACAAGAGGTACGTGAAGGGAAAAGTGAAGGCCGAGGCGGGAAAGCGCAACGCCGATGCAAAACGGACTGCCAAGCGCATCGCTAAACGAGATCGCGTTAAACCGAAGAAGAAACAGAGATTAATTTTTGAATATGCAACGAAAACGTGAAGCGACAGTTCTGGAGCCTGTAGCCTATCGACACACCGCAGTAAACGGAGCAACCTGCAAGGTGGCGGTAAAGTAAAGCGTGGCGTAAAAGAATCTCGGCGACGGGCCGGCAAGGGGTAGGCCAGTGGATTGGGTAGGCGCGATCGGCGGGAAGCAGGATGCCCATCTCTACCGCAAGGTTGCCTTGTAGAAAACCTTCTAGCAGGGCTTGTATACGCTCTGCTTGTCCAGGCCGGGCAACTGCCCGGAGGAACCCACCCCGGTGCTCGATGGTGTCAAATCGCTCGTAGAGCAGGAACGGTGTGTGCTGGCTCTGAACTCGAAGGCGGCCGTTGCGAAGGTGTTGCCATCGAAACTGTGGGCAGAACAAGTCTAACTCTGACCCGTCAAGAGAGTCGCGATGGTCTAGCAGATCCCGAAACGTGGAACACTTGCGTTTGATGTACTGTGCGCTTTGCAAGTAGGTAAAACAAAATACGTCTTCTGCGACAAGTTTATGCAATTCTTTGTCCCTTGCTATATAAGCGGCCATACTTTTGTTCAGCAGCAGTAGAGGAACGAGCAACGTCACCGCGTCGGCCTCTCTATGGACCATAAACTCTCTAATTTTCCAGAGCAGGTAAGTGTCGAGGCGCTCGAACGTGTTTTGTCGCGTTGGGACAATCTGTTGAACGACAGTGCGCACTTTTACGGGCTGAGCGCCGTGCAGCTGTGGTACGCCTTTGAGGAAGGTCGTAAGGTGGCGAGCGCCGAGACGGCTTACACAATCGAGATGGTCGGCGACATGACGGAGGTTCTCTTGCATGCCTTGAAGGGGGTAACTAAAATCGCTTGTGAAACGGCAACATTCGAGCGGTTATGCCACGCGCTCCTTGACCGCTTCAGGGTCCATTGCCTTCCAAGAAATCCTTTGTTTCCTCAATCAAACATTTTAACCGCGATTGTGTCGCGGCGTCCTGCCTGTAGGTTTCCATCAGCTTTTTTACCCCACAGTGGCTCTGTTCTAAATGTTTCAGCAACCTTTTCTTTTGTTGCTTTTTTAAATCAGAACTTTGAAGGAGCTGTTGAGTGTGGTAGTACAGACGCTGAAGGTTTGTGATTGCGGTCACGCGGGACAGTCCACCCCACCACCGCCAGATACCAAGGGGGAGCATAGTCTGGCTAGGGCGTTGAATCTTATAGATCTTCTCGCCAGTATCGAGGTAATCGTCCACCTGCAATCGTGCCACGACCAACAAATTGACCTGAATTATGAAGTACAGCTCCTGCTGAGTGGCCCCTTCGTACACGGGGTCACAGGCCGGTCCGTCGAAGCTAATCAAATCAGACATTACCGAGCACATTGTCAAGCTCGTCGTACTGGTATATAGAGTCATATTTGCATGCACATCGCTCGCAGACCGCAAACATGGTCTGACCCTCCGCAATAATTTTGAAGCTGCTCAGCATGATCGCTTGGCAGGAAGCGCACCGCCACTGCTGTGCACGGCCTACCTCGCCACGGTGGAGGGCCGCCACCTTCATAAACCTAGCGAGCTTCTTCTGATCTGACATGTTGCGACAAGTTTTTACGCAACGGTGGATGCCAAGGACAAGAATAACAAGGGGAAAGAGACAAATTAATAAAACAATGATTACATGCATAAAACATAACAGTACACCTTACGTGCGCCTTCGTTTGGCGCGGTTCTCTTGGATATATGAAGTAGTTCGTTCCACATAAAATGCCGCACATTTCTCTTTGATGTTCACCCTCACGCCCTGCACGTAATCGCCCAACTCTACAAGCTCCTGCAACTGTTTGAAAGATACCGTGCGCAAATTTTTAGCCGTAAAACTGTAACGGTCGCCGTCTTGGTGACACACCACGTTGCTAGCCGCGGAGCCCCACGTCCAACGAAGGAGGACACGGAGCACTGCGCGAATTACCCTTTCGTCCGACTCGCGAATGGTGGATGCCTGCTTCTCCACAAAGCTTGTCACCGCTCGTTTCATGTTCTTTGTCTCGTTGGTACCGACGTTTTTACGCTCCTTCGCGCGCGGCGGTTTCTCCTTTTTCCATAGGGTCAGATTAAGGGTTGCTGAAGAGAAATGAATCTCCAGTTTTTTTATTCTGTGATTGCAGATGTTGATGCGTCTTAACTCTTCGATAGACAGCGCGTTCAAGTTGTAGAAGTTTACAAGCGTCCGCGAAGGCAATACCTTGGTGGAGAAAATTACATCCTTGTGCTTCTCTTGCAATTTGTTGGCCACAGTCGTGATCACGGCACGGTCCTCGTTGTCCAAGGCCTTAAGACCGGCGGGCGTTGGTGGCGTCTCATCTGTCAAAGAAAAGACAGGTATCGCGTTGGGTTCCATATACACAGCAAACCGTAATACAAGCAAGGGTTGTTAAACGAGAAGAAAGCTTTGTACATATAGCACCCTCTCTTGTTCTTCTGCCCAGTGTCACAAAAGTACACCGTGAACCGAATCAAGTTGTTCTCGAAATCGATGTCTTGGTCAAAGTCGTCCACGAAGTCATTCTGGAAAAGATGTCGAAACGTGCTCAACATACCTTCGTTCAGGGTGAAGACGTGGTGGATTTCAAAGATGTAACCGTCGCGGCCTGTTGTGCGACCAACTTCCGACAACATCATGTCAACATTTTCCCCGTAAGTGAATGCCCCGATAGCTTGGCACAGAGAGCTTTTTATATGGGACCGAAACTCTTCGGAGTGCTTGCTTTCAGACTGGGCGGACAACAGTGGCATGGCGTAGGCGTGTGTACTGCAAGGCTCACACGGTTATATGGATATTTCTAATGCCGTGAATAATGCCTCACGGTCTTCTGCACCCAATTCCTTCTCCCGTCGGTACACCGTGCAAGGCCAACTATAGAGCGTGCCTTCCGTCGTCTGTGCCCAGCCGTAGTGCTCCGCAAAAATTCCCGACAGCGCCGGGGCACGACGGCGGCGTGGTAATATTTCGCTAACATCGTGGTAGCTGTCTCGCCAATGCAGCGAGCGGTACTCGATAATTAGGAACACCGTCTTTCTGTACATCTTAAGCCGCGCCGCCATGATTCTTACACCGTCCATGTATAGGTAAATAGCAGAAGAACGGCTGTTGTCGTAAGGGGAAAGGCGCAACGAGTACAACGAGACTTCGTAGTGAAACTTTCCCAACTGATCTTCGACAAAGTTCTTCACCGTGCTGCTTGTCCTGGCACTGCACCACATCGCATCCTCATCGTAGGAGTTGCTGTCGCTTAGCCGGCGATAGCATGCCGCCCGAGAGCACGGTAAACCCATAGTTTGCTTTGCCTGAGCTTTGCGGTACGAATATACATCCGCTGAGAATCCTTAGGTATATACCCTCCAGTCGCATGGTCGTACTTTAATAACTGGAAGTGAATCTAGTGATGTATCTCACAAAAAAAAATCCGAAATGGAAATCGTGCTTGATTGTTTACTATGACCTTGAATTCAGCGGGGACATAAGGTGCAACTTTGGCCTAGGGTGTTCCATCCATCAGATTGCAGCGAAGAGTAAACGAAACCAGTTCTTCTGTAACGTTAACCCCTACCTCACAAAGAATAACGTTGCACGGCCGATCGATGCTAAATACCCAATGATGTCAAAGGAAGCCTTCTACAAAAGCAATGCCGTATCCTTCCCAGACGCTTACTCGAGATTTGTCACTTTCCTATACAAGCTGCTACTAAAGCGAAACAAAAACTGGGTCCTTCTCGTTAGCCACAACGGGTTTCGGTCCGACAAGCTCGTGCTTGAGCATGAAATAGCGTACCACCGTCTACGAAAGCCGCCGGTCTTTTTCTTTGACTCGCTGCTCTTTATTCGAGACACCTTTGCAGGCTTGGAAAGTTACTCGTTGGAGAACCTTTACCAGACCATTTTCAAGAAGGCGTTGCCCCGGGCCCACAACGCCGCGGCCGACACCTGTGCATTAGAGAAAATAATCAAAGCAACCAGACGACCGTTTCAAGGCACTGTGTACTCTTTCTACTCACTCCCATGGCGGAATGTTGCCGGGATTGGCTTTGTCGGTGAACAGCTGCTGCTTCAGTCTGGGGTGCTGGACGTTACCATGCTGTACTTGAAATCGATGGGGTCCACCGAAGCGACCGTTCGCATCCTGAGTTCGTGCGGTGTAAAACATTACGATGCGATGGTGCAGAATCTAATAGAGTGGTATAAACTGTGCCATCGGTTACTCCTACAGAACAATGATAGGGTGTTTCGGCAACTGGACGGACGATACCACTTCCAACCTCCTGTTTCCCCTCTCGCTCCCGAGCACGGGCACGCGACCATGCGGAACATACAGCGCTAGCACAGAAGATGATGGGTGTGCATTTGGCACAGGCGACGATCTGACGTGTACTACGCAGCTATGCGCTGGCCCATGCAACGGGCCCTACGACGTCACCACGACGAAAGACATCATCAGCGTAGAATGTTCGCGGTACTATCTTACGAAACAGCCTTTTCTGAGCTGTCAGACAAACATGAAGAGTTCGTGGACAAAAGGATTTCCTGCCGTCAATGCGTTTTTTGATATGGAGCGTGCGCTTGCAGAAGAAGGAAGAGTAGGGGCAGAGAGAGCCTGTGAGAAAGCATGCGCCGCCACAAATGCCTGTGTTGCGTTTGGTGTTTCCAGCGATAGGCACGTAGACGAAGGGTCGTGGCAATGCCAAATATTCTACGCTTGTGCCCTAAAACAGTACAACGAGCACCTAGACCTGTACGCACGGCTGGAGCCCAGGGGCTGCTTTGCTAAAGCAACGACGCACACAGGCGTGTATGTCAATTTTGTAGAAACAAACGGTGAATTGGCGCAAAACACCCGTCTATTGAACGTTCCCATAGAGCCATTCTACGACGTTCATGTCAACGTAAACGGGCACCTCAATGGGACATCATTCTCCTACCGCCCGTACCGCCCGCCCCGTGACGCATACTGCGAAGGAGTAGCGGATGATACCGATTGCATTTTTCTACACGCTGGTCCATACAGTGCTCTGGTCATCTCCATTTTTGTCCTTCTCCTTGCCTACAATTCGTGCATTCTTTGGGTAAGCACAACAAAGGGGACTGCAAAGGAGGTGTATTCCTCACGGCCTTTGCGCGCGCCGACAAATACAAAGTTAAGAAAACGAAAAGGGTCGAGCGAAATATACTTTTAAGTCTTTTACTATAATCTTATTGTACTGCCGAACGCAACCACAAACCATGTCTCATCACATCTCCTACGACAAAGTATTCGAAGGCCTCCGCATCAGTCACGATGCCAGAGTTCAAAAAGCATTAAAAAAGAGGCGCCTGAAAACATTGTTCAATGCTCTCAACGACCGTACAAACACAGGCCAGCAAAGCAAAGGCTGGAGGCGCCTAAAGTGCCTTAGAAAGTGTCTGGACGGCTTCAAACCATTCGAAAGAACGCGCATGCAAAAGCGCTTTCATGACTCGTTCATGCAAGCCACTGCCATGCACCTTTTCAAAGACGACACAGACGTAGACCTGGCAAGAGTCATGGGTATTAACGGCTGGGCCCATTTGAAACAGCAGTGTTTGGCAATGACGCCGAGGCGGTTCGGGAAGGTAAGTACACCCACGCACCCCACGCACAATTCTTAGCTCTAATCTAACCGTGTGCTCTCCTTCTACTTCTCGTCGGAAAGACCATGTCAGTTGGCATGTTTGTAGCGGCTTACCTCTACGCTGTAGAGAATGCGGAGATATGCATCTTCAGTACGGGAAGAAGAGCTTCGCAAAAGCTTTTGGAATTGATCAAAAGCCTTGTCGAAAAGTTGCCGGACGGGCGCGACCGAATCTTGAAGTTTAATCAGGAAATTTTAAACCTTTCGAATTACGACGGATCACCGGGCGCGTCCAAACTAAGCTCGTTTCCATCCAATGCTAAGACCCTTCGCGGTGTCGGCGGCGACATAGTAATAATGGAAGAAGTAAGTATAACCTCCTACCTCTCTTTAAAAAAAATCCTTGGGGAAGGACAACACCATGAACGTAAGTACGCCTCTTCATTACCTCTTTTATTGCAAAAAATCCTATATATATGATAACAGATCGGTAAGTACAACCTCCTCACTCTCTCTACGATGGACGCACAATTATTTCTAGCAGCATATGAAGAACATGAAGAAGAGCTGCATACCTTTGTACCAACCTTCGCACAAAAAATACAATCAGCCCTAGCACGAAGCAAAAAAGCAACGCGCGATCTTCCTAGCAACTATAGCAATTCTTTCGCCACCGACATTTCAAGGCGATGCGGAGACACGGGCAAGAAAAAGAAGAAGAACTTAATAGAGTCACGAATTCAGGCAGCGCTCGACGCAGAGATGCAGAAAGACGATGAACAGACCAAGATGGCGTTGCAGTTGATGCAAGAACATGTGCAAGAACACGAGGAAACGGTAGAAGTGAACATGGACGAGTTGGCAATACAGGAGCACACCGAGAAAATGTGCGACGATTGCGGATTCCGCCACCATTTTCACGAGCGTGAGTGCGACCTTTGCGGCGACGCACACGACGGCTGTTGCGATTTGTAGATTTATATTTTCACTTTTCTCAAAGAAAAAAACGTATATAGGCAGTAGTCGAAGAGTAGCAAGTCTTACCAAGAACAACCACTTTCACCATGACCTCCAGAATAGATGTTCAAGAAACCAACCCACTCCTTCGTGAAGCCACAGGCCGTAACCCTAATTCTAACACCTTCCCGCTTAAAGCCGTTCTTGCCGAAGTACTCGGTACGGCGCTGTTGGCAAATGCTGTTGCCATGGGCACAGACGCCCTTCATGTGGGCCTGACCTTAGCCGCCCTTGTATTCTCGCTAGGCCACATCTCAGGGGCGCAGCTCAACCCTGCGGTCACCTTGGCCGTCTTCGTGCGCGGAAAGATCAGCGCCATGAAAGGGATCTATTACATCCTTGCCCAATTGGCTGGAGCTTTCTTGGGTGGCCTCATCGCCATGCCAATACTTGAAGATGCCGTAGAAGGCTCCAAGATTTCCGCACCAGCCATCGCGTCAGGCGTCGGTTCAATGTCCGCCGTCTCAGCCGAGGCTCTCTACACAATGGTCCTCGCATTTGTGGTATTGACCACCGCCACAACAAAAAGCCAGCAGGGCAACAGCTTCTTCGGTCTTGCCATCGGCGCTGCCCTAACCGCTGGTGCCAAAGCCGTCGGCGGGATCAGTGGTGGGGCACTAAACCCCGCGATTGGAATCGCTTTGCCGGTTTTAAAAGACGATGGTATGGGAGATATCTGGGTGTACATTGTCGGCCCGCTCGTTGGCGGTCTTCTCGCTGGTGGAGCTTTCTACTTGCTAGAAAAGCCATCTGAATTACTCTAATTAAAAGTTATTCTGTAATTAAATCCTATTCTATTCTGTCTTCTCAGCAACTTTTTCCTTGTTTTTTTCGTAATATCTACGTCTACATGCTCTACAACAAATCTGCAAACCATCTGGTTTAGAACTGCATTTACTAAATTGTGATAATTCTTTTGGTTCTTTGCACTTTGTACAGGTCTTCATATTATTAAAGAGACTTGCTAGATTATATAATCATACAAAAAGTAGTACGTTTTACATGAACTTTAGAAAAACTCTATGCGGGGAACAGTCGCTCAAGAAGAACCAAAGGCTCATTTGGCCTAGAGCTCATCTACTCGTCGGTGCGTGCGCGTTTGGCGTAGTTTGATAAGTCATCATCGGAGTCATTGCCCCAGTCAACATTAGCGGAGCGTTTTTCACCATAAGGTGACTGCTTCAACACCTTCACCCGGCCTATTTTAAAACGCATGCCCTTCGCGCCACTCTTGGTGCAGTAGAACTGTGGCGTAAGGAGGAGTTTCACGAGCTGTCCGCGCTTCACTACATGCGGGTCTTTCTGCGCGTCGTACGTCCATGTGTTCGTATCGCCGTGGAAGGTGTACGCGCTACCGTCGGGCGTAATGTCGGTCGTCAGGTCGCCGGATTTATCCAAAACATTGGGGTACACAATGCGCTTGTCGTTGCGGCCGCCGGCAAAGGTTCTGGTCCAGTTGGAAAAGACGGTCGTTATGCCCGAGTCGTTTGGTTCCCAAGAAGCGCCCTTGCATTGACTCAAAAAGATGTGCTTGTCTTTGTTTGCCTTTTTCTTGCACTCTTTGATAATTGTTGGTACAACACCATCAGCAACGCCTTCGCGCTTCATCTCGTCGGCGACTTCTTTGCTCTGGCCGAGGCGATGGATTTCTCCGAGGATGTGCGCAAGGTTCTCCTCGATGGTCTCGTGCATCTTCTTTTGTTCTTCGATCATTTGCGTGGCCGTTCCAGGGCCGTGTTCGCGGTCGAGAAGGCTTTGCATGCCCTCGGACATGTAGCCCATGTTCCAGCTGAGCTTCCGCTTGGAATCCGTGATCGGTCCCTCGCATGGGTAGTTCGTGCAAGACGGATGGTGGTTGCCTCTGAAGTCCTCAAACGCAATCTCTACGGGCGTCGTCCAGAAACTGTACTGCTTTCCGGTGCTAAGACCATCATTGTCTTTGTGATCAAAGCGAAAAACGGCACCGTGTTGGTCGCCCATTTTATAGGTCTTTGTCGAAACATCGATAAGCTCCGCTGCTGTGCGGTTAAACTGGCGTTTAATTTCTTGCATGCTGCTGTGCTCTCTTGTGAAGGAGGTGATGGTACGATTAGGGTTATAGAGATCGTTTAAACGACTTGACATTCGGGTAAGTGCTAATTGGCGAATATATAATAGTTCTTACTCTTCATCTTAGTTTCTACGATACCGGCCCGTCCCGTGCTGTGCGTGAGTGGGCACTGTGCTGGAACCCCAATTTTACGAATATTTCAAATCGTACCTCGTCTACAAAGTGTAACAGGCTGGCAAAGTGCCCGTTTAGTAATTTTTCTGTCAGTATGGTAAGGTCATTATCGAAAAACTGCTTTACTTCTTCTTTTCGCTGTTCGCCGTGTACGTTGCACAGCACGTAGTCCCTGACCGCTTTCTCCTCTGCCATGGCAAAGAATACAAAGCTGTGTTGAATAGCACATGCAACGTTCCGTGTCCGCAATCGGTTGAAGGTGACATCCAAGCGGTTTGATACAGCAGTTCCCTTTATTGTTTGTTCTCTGACAATTTCAAGAATTGTGTGGTAGACGTTGTTTCGAATTGTCGTGTTAAAAAACAAGCCGTAGAAAAAGTCTTTGTACCTTGCATTTTCTACGTCGAGCAAAGTTATTGCTGTGGTCGCCATGGATCAACAACGTCGCGCGTGCCGAGCCCTTCTGACAGACAAGCAAACGTTTGTGCAAGCGTTTATGTTCTACTGCTTGCAAAGTGCAAGCGTGCTGTGGCCGAAACAGGGGGCAAAGAAGCGAACTGGCGGGAAACTTCACGCGGCGGCAAAACGTCTGGTGGAGAACGTGAAGGGGTTGAACGCCCTCGTAGCGACAATTCCAAACTTTGACGTCCCGTTAAAGACACTTGAACATGCAGTGAGGGTAAAAGAGATTTCTTACCGAGAATTCAAAGACGATGTAATTCTGGTGTTTACGACAGAGGAAGGGGAAACGACTGCTTCGATCCCGCGGCGCCGGGCGCGCATCCTACGCGCCGTCTACAACGCAATCCACATCACGGACCTCTTGCAGGAGGGTTTTGTGCGGTCCTCCGCTTTTGTTGGAAAAGAAAAGGATGCGTTTTTAAAGACTGCTATATGGTCGTCCATAGCCGAGAAGTATTGGCACGCGTTCAGTGACGACGTTCAGTTAATCCTTGACTATTCCGAGAGCCTATGCACTCAAAGAAAGGAAGGAACAACAAGCTCCTGAAAGACATCAGCATGTTTGCCTCGTTCATGGCGGTCTCCGGCTTTGTGTACGTGTTCCACATTTTCCAGAACAATGCATCGCTTCGGGGTTACCTTACAGCAACGGCTCTGCTCGTTTCATATGTCCTACAGTATGAGAAGTACGACCGAAGAAACCGCTGCCTCTGGGCGTGCTTCTTTGCATGGGTGGTGTACAGCAACATTTACTATGATATAAGAACCCATTGGTCCGGGGGCGGGCGTTTGGCCAGGCACATAGCCTTCGTCGTTTTCCCGATCGCAGCGGCGACAAAATCGATCAAGAACAGCGGAGTACTCCGGTTCCTCTTCTGGGCGACCCTCGTTGTTGGGCCCGAAATTTCTAGCAACGTGTACGGAAACGCTTTGTTTTCCATCATTCGCGTCTTTACCGCCACAATCTGCATCATGGTCCGGGTGCGTCCCGAGGATGTCGGTCCGTTAGTGATCGAGCAGTTCGTTTGGGTCTTTTTCTGCCACGAAACGCTTCTGGCGCTCGCCGTGCCTCAGCTAATGTTTGATTTTCTGCCAATTGAAGCCTCGTGGCGCTGGCCGTTTGTGCATCGTCTGAAAACGGCCCAGCTGCCAGCCGACGTCATAGGAGAGCGAGACGTTCCCTTCTTCGACCGGAAAGGCACCGGCACCGTCATCGGGCACAGGGCGTGAGTCAGTAGGTAAACGCACCCGACCGGCGAGGCATTCCGTTCATGCCGCTGCTCATGCCGCTGCTCCTCATGCCGCTAGGCATGTTGCTAGGCATGTTGCTCGGCATGTTGCTCGGCCGCCGAACAAAATCATTTTGCTGCAACTGTTTTACAGTGTAGCCTGAGGGGTAGCGAAGGGGGGCAAGATCGGGGGCTTTCATGTAATTCTGGCCGCCGCCCACCATGCAGTGTGGCTCGAAGATGCGCGGGACGCACATCATGCCTATGTTAATTCCCAAAAGGATTCCAAGAACAAAGGTAATGATAAAACCCGGCACAGCGTACTCTTCCCACATTTTAGACCTACCGCCGAGCAAGCCTTTATAGCGAAAAAAAGAAAGTCCTTTAACATGGCAAGCAAACTAGACACGGTCATGGACGAACTTATTGTCATGGAAAAGCGCCTTGCACTGGGCGAACCGGTCGCAGACTTGTTGCCGATTGTAAAAGAACTTGTACGTTACATTGGAACGCTTCAGGAGGAGTGTATAAAGCTTTTGCAGACAAGGAACTTACAGTCCCAGTCGCCGGTAGCGCAACCAGCTTTTCGATGGGATTTTTTGCGCTCCGAAAGCTCCGTTTTCAAGGCCCCGTATGGATCCTTTATGGACTGACGCAGCGAGTTGCGGCCAACGCCATGTCAGACGAGGGAAGGGAAGCAATCGTGGTGATTGCCCTCGCATTCATGGCTATGCTGGGCTTGTCGATTTTACTGTATTACTGCAAGAGGAACGACGAGGGAGGGTACGAGGCACTAGAAGCGAAAGCGCAGAGCAAGGAGACGGAGTTGGTAGAAATTAATTTGGATGAAGATTAACTTTACACGGCTTGGTACATGTCTACAATTGAGATTCTGCTGGTTGCCACAAGGGCCGCTACGGCCACAAGAAGACCCCCCAGCGGAAGCCACATAAGAAGTTCATCGACGTCCACGGAATCCGCTAGCTCCGGTTCGGAGACGACACCGTTGTCCGTATTTAGCTTATACTGAAGCGCAACGACCATCCAGGTTAGAACCTCTTTTGCGCCAATGCCAAGGATGACGTAGCCTGCGTCTTTATCCACGAACGCCCTCCACTGTTCGGACAGAATGTGCAAGAGTGAATGCAAGCCAAAGAGGGCGTAAAGGATGGTGTAGTAAATTGACAGAGCCTGAAAGTCGGTGTTCTCTGCCCCAATGGTCAAGAAGGTGACAACGGGGATGGCCAACAAGATAAAGGCAGACACGTTCATATACAACTGGCGGCTAACGTTTGTCGTGCGCTCAATCATGTACCCTAAAATTTGCATGATGACGTTTGTTACAATGATGGCAAGCAGGAGGGAGAAATCTGCCCCACCGACGAGAAGGTACAATGCGGCTTCAAGGAGCCCCGCGGTCACTGCATACTCGACGTATCGACGGATTACCTCCAAGTGACGTTCATCTTCGACCATCATTTGACGGTATAAACCAAACCCGAGTACGGCGGCAAGGTGTGACGCGGCCGTAATGGCTTCGTTCACGACTAGTATGGACATGATGGATATGCCGGAAAAGACCTCTCGGGCTTTTTGTACTATGACAAGGCCACTCGGGGCTGTAGATTCATCCGCAGCGCTTGGTTCAAAGACCGCGTAGGGGACAGAGAGCGAACGTTTGGTTTCGCCCTCCGTGAATACAAGTTGGAGTAGCAGCACAAATGAGAGGATGTGGACAACTGAAGCCACTACGTGATAGTAGAAAAGGGTGTGCATAGTCAAACTTAAAATAATGAAGCGTTTCCTTATATACCATATTTTAGTACAACATGCCGTTATCAGAGAGCAGACTGTCGCGCTCTCTCATCTCTATTTCTGCTCTTGAGACGTTGACAACTGCCGCGCCCTCTGGGATGTCACAGGTGATATCGTCCAGTCCACCGTCTGCCTCGCGGCTAAAGAGCTCTTCTACCGCTGCTTGGGCGGTCTTTGCCGCCTCTGTCACTGTGGCAAATTCACCAGTGTCCGACACACCTTCCGCGAACGGATCGCCAAGTTTTTGCAACGCTACGTAAGCACCAAGGAACAAATAGCTGACAATAAAACTCAAGTAAATCGAGTGGTAGCCCGTGTTGGCCGTCACAAACGTGTAGGGCATCATGATGAGGTAGATGTACAGGCACACCGACAGCCACCATTGGAACAGGGCCGGGGGAACATAGCCTAACAAATTGCCTAGGTTTCCGTACGAGGAATAAATATTTTCCCATTTGGCCACAAGGGATGCCATAACCTCACCGTCCGCCGCGCCGGTGCGTTGCAGGGCCTGAATCTCGTTCCCTAGGACTAACATAAAGGCCTCAACAGCACCTATGCTCATGTACTTCTTCAGCGCGCAGTACATGGCCTGGTTACGATCGTACAGTTTGACACTCTCGCCGTTGCTTAGCTGTTTTACCTGTACCAAGTCCAGCTTTACGCCTTGCTTTCGGAAAGACCATTTTAAAAGGCCCGGGGCGGTCAAGAGCAAGTCTCTAATGTTGTCGCGGCAGCGGCGGTAGCCATCGCTGTCTTTTTGATTGTCGTCGGTCAAAGCCAAGACATGAAAGCCGAACGCGGCGACATCGCCAGTAAACGCGTTGAAGAGGCTGATTCCTTCACTGTTCTTTCTCATCGCGTCGTTAAGGGTCATGCCTAGGATGAAGCTAAGCGTAGCAGTCGCCGCCGACACAATCAAATTGACGGATGTTTCCAACCACATATCCTCCGGCTCAGGCCCTTTTGGGAAGAACGAAGTTTCTTGGTAAAGGTACGTGTACAGAGCTGCAAGAGCTGGGACGATCAGCAAGATCCATGAGTATTTGTAGGCGCGTACGATCCAAAACATCAGAAGTGGGGGCAAGTGGAGGGTCTTACTCTTTTAGCCTAATGGTAATATATAGTAATTATTTTATAACACAAATCCCTATTTTCCGTTGTTTTCCCGCTGTGGTGACCTAAGCAAGTGCAGCAGGTCGCCGCGATCTTTCTCTGTCAACTGTGGAAGGTGGGCAGGCACCTCGAACAAAGGCATAGGCGGCGGCAAAGGTCGCAGGCGGGGCTTTTCATGCCCCCGTTTCACCACAAAGCGACACACTTGCCGGATCGAGCAGCGAAACATTTAACAAATACATGGGCTTAGCGATATACTAATATTTCAGGATGGGGGCCGGCTCGTCTTGATCAATGCTGTACGTCGCCGAGTCTGCCAACACGATGTTTTTCCCTAGGCGAAGCAGGTGATCGATGTCTGCCATGCTAATGGTGGCAAGCTGCTGAATGTTAAATTTTGAGTGAAGCTTACGAAGAATCTTGGAAGGCACGCTGTACATTTGGAATTTTACGCGTACTTTTGGCTTGAACAAGGACAGACACTCTCGCAATATTTCCCGATCGCTTCCAAGGTTGTTAAAATTGGTGCAATCGAGGTAGTGGATCGTTTTTTGAGCAAGGTACGGCAATTTGCTTTCGTTTTCTGGCGGGCGGTATCCCCACGCGCTCGAAGAAATGATGGTTAGGTCGAGCGCTCTGTTTTCTTCTCGGCTTGCCCGTTCAAGCATACGTTTGATCGCCAGCACAGGAATCTGATGGAACACCCCGCCATCCGAGTAGTGAAACTCCGTCGAAGTTTCCCCTTCGAACACCACCGGGACGCTGCTGGAGCCGTGCACGGCCTGACTGATGGAGAGGGCACCTTTGGGGTCAACCCCAGGCTCAAACTCGTGTAACTCGTACTGCATCTTTGTTTCGTTGGTAAGTCCCACGTACAAGGATGCAACCAGCGGCTTCCCGTCAAGCTCTTGCTTCAGGATAGCAATGAGGCCCGAATCGTCCAAAATACTTTTTTGAAACAGCGCGGAGAGGGGCATGTTCAGGTACTTGTAATGCGGCTTGATGGCGTCCCTTATGTGCTCTACAAGGATGCTCTTCAGTTGCGTGACGGCTTGAGAGATGGGCCTCGTCGCACAAAATGCCGCGATGATCGCTCCAGCGCTAATGCCGGCAAAGCTGTCCACCCCTACTAGTCGATCGGATAGTTGGTCCAGCATGCCTAGCATGGCGGTCAAGTATGCTCCACCGGTCGAAAATGCTACTGTTCTCATAGGTCCATGCTCAAGAGCGGAGGACCGTCGTATATATTGCTTATTTTTACAAACAGTACGTCCTCATTTCGCTTTTTAAAAACAATAACGTCTCCCCCTTTTAACATTTTTAAAAACAGTCGCGCTGTGTAGGGATACTTCTTGAAGACACACTCGTCGTACGCTAGCAAATGGTAGTTAAGGGGGGATTTTATCAACACGTGCAAGAAGTTGCACCGGTGGGTTGAGCTCAATACAGTCTCAACGTGTTCAAAAGGAAAGCCAATGTTGCCAAAGAGCCGTGTTTTGCCTTTTAGTACGGCTTGAAGCTCGTTCTCAGCAAAATTCGCTTGCACGAATTGGAAACGGTCTGATTGTGTGATAAAGTGACCCTCAGCCATCAGCACGAGCTTACCATTGAATGCGATGGGATCTGTAAAAGTTTTTAAATCCATTAAAATACTTGTTTGGGTATAGAAAAAATTGGTATATATGCCCAGCGTGCTTCTTAACATATACCCCCCCCACCACCATGCTTTGGAAATCCAGCCTTGCCATTTTTATACTTACCGCCCACCAGACCGCCCATGCTTTTGTCGCCTCTCCACAGGTCGCCCCGAGGCACCTGATTTCTGCAAACCACTTTAGTGCGATGCCGCAGTTAACAAAGAGTCAGCGTCAGACGAAATGCCATTTAAAGATGAATTTTGCGTGCGCTTGTGAGGATGCAAGCACCACCTACCGTGTTGCAACGTCTGAGCCGGAGGGGACCGTTCACCCCTTTTGCGAGACTAACCCAACACACCGCTGGTGCGTAGGCGCCTGTAAAGACTCAAGCGGAAACGACATCGACTATCCTCGCAAAAAAATTATGGAGAAGGCTGCTTTGGGCAGTGACGCGTCTGGCGTTCAAAGCATTGCTGGCGCCGACAGCGTTACAAAATGTCATGACGCAGCCAAGGTCGTAGGGAAGGATTACTTCGAATTTGACACTGCTTCGTCTTTATGCCGAATCGCAGAGAGCAAAGGAACTTACCTAACAATGCAACCCGCGGACGCGACAGTTACCGTGTACCATCGCACGGACAGCAAGAGTGGCTGCGCGATCCTCGGAGACACGAACAGGTTCTTCCAAGGCAACTTGAACCCCACTAGAAGTTACAGCATGAAACTTCGCGGGCAAGTTATCGAATTGAACCACAAGCTGTCTGGGGGGAGTGCAACGGTCGTATCAAACGTCACAGTGACTGATTGTGAAACGGCTGCTGGCATAGACATGTATTATTCCCACAACACTGTCTCCAAGGAGTGCAGGCACGGGAACGAATATACGCTTGATCGGGAAGATAATACGACCGTTTACGGCCAGGGCAAGAACGAGCTGCGAATGTGTAATGCAGACGATCGTGGTGACATTACCCTCTGCGATGAGGATGATCCAATGTGCCACTCGCAGCCCATCATCAATCGCCTCGAAACCAAGTCGCTGAATTTCGACCAAGTTTTGGTGCACACGTCGTACAACAAAATAGGGGGTCTTCGCCAATGTAATTACGATGGGGCTCTGGTCAGCACGGGGGGGCCGAATACGGCATTGGATCGAGAAGTGTATCCGTTGGCGCCGTGCCCGGACTCCAACACTGCGTTCTATTGCGATTTTCCACGGAATCAAAAATTTGGAGATGTTCGAGAAGCGGTAGAGTTTAAAGCCGACGGGAGCACTAACTTCGAATGCACCCCAGACGTCACCATTCACTTGACAGATTACAAAGTGTCTGGAGTCGGCGCAGTGCTTGTGGCAATAAACATCACCGATGCCGCTACGTGCCGGCAACAGGCAAAGACGGAAGGGGTCGAGTTTTACTCCTACCAAGCGAATGAATTTTTATGCAAGAAGGACAACGTTACTTGCGATGCTACACTTTGCGCAAGCAAACCGTACGCAACGGAATTAGAGTGTGAGCAGGTACACAACCGAGTATGGACAGAAATCACGAAACACGAATGCATCCTCAGCACAAACGAAACCGTCCTCTCGACGACCGCCCAAGCCGGTGCCAACATTCACAAGATTCACTCGCGTGAAACCACAGGCATGCCGGATGGGATCAGAGAGTACTCCAATGGGTACGATAAGCAGGCGTTCCAGTTCTCGTACGAAACGGTAGACCCCGTGTCTTCCAGCAAAGCAGTCAACGAGATCAACACAAACCAAGAAGTTATCACTATGAACATCTTCACGATCGGGCGGCTGATAAAGGACAAGATTGTTCTGTCCGCACAATCCGAAGGGTCGCAGGACCAGGCCACGAACGACGCAAACGCTCATACGATCATGGAGTTTTTCGACAAACTAGCCTTGACGGGCGACACGGTGGGATTCTCGACCCTAGTGGAGACCAAACCGACCGAGTCCGAGTGGTTCCCAACCGAAGTTGGGCCAAACGACGACGGCGTGACGGACATGCTCCGCTGCCACAGCGTTGCGGATACCACGATTGAACAGTTTAGAAACTTTACCGATGTCAGGGAAGACTTTATCGAGACGTTCTTTGCCAATGCCGAAGCTGCTGTTGATCAGTGCTCCGACCCGGAGGATGCCAACAAGTACGACATTGCGGTGCTGGACGATGAAAGAGATAGCATTCCTAGCGACGAACAGTTTGCACGGTGCAGGAACGACGCGCTGGATGCCAACGTCCTCTACCCATCACTGCGTAAATCCTTCTTCAACCCAATTACCTCAGACGGTTACCGCAGCGGATTCCGTAAAGGGCAGCGAATGATCAAAGAGTACGGAAGAAGTACAGCGGAAAAAGGGACTATCTCCAACGGGGACATCTCAAAAACTTACAAGCACGACAAGCTCATGGTTTCACTCTCCAAAGAACAAGCAATGCAATGCAACACCGAACTGCCGGATGGTTCCGGTTACCTTATGCTGCAAAAGCGTGGTTACCCAGACTCTCCTGATGATGGGATCATGGGCAATTGGGGACACGGCTTTGACGCCGATAACATCAAACAACTCGGGTTCCGCTTTTGCCGCACTTCGATCTCGATAACAAAGATAGGCAAGTCACCCGACACGGTCCTGTATCAAAAGTTCGAAGCCGATCGCTCGGGTAACTACCTGAAAAAGTACAGCTACAAGATTGAAATTCAAGAGGACGACTGTTCCGACATGAACGTCCAAGAAGAAGAACCTGTCGCGCAAGGGACATCCGCCCCGTTTAGTGTTCAGGAGAGTGAAGAAGTCTTTCGAATTGTTCAGGCCTCTCCCGCCGACTGGTGCAGGACAGAGACTGGGCACTACGATAGCAAGCAGATGGACTATTCCGATGGCGGAGTCTGCCTGTCCCATAAACAAGAACCACGAAAAGAAGGCCTCAGCGAGGACCTCCCGTACGGCAGCGAAGGCTTTTCGAGAACAGCAAAGTGCACTGAGCTGGCGTCTGGCACAGACGTCACAGTTCTTTACCCCAACAAAATAGACTGCGAAGAAAAAGTAGGACACCAGTGGAGTGACTTCCACGGGCACTTCAGAGAGGACACAGGCAAGTGCTACGTCGATGCGACCGGCGCACTTGTTTCCAAAGGTAACAACACACACGTCTGTGTTGTCAGTGGGGCCGTTCACGTCAACATCACCGACCTTGCCGCATGCGCGGCTGCGACCCCGGCAGGAACGTGGGTTGATCCCGTCGCGGACGAAGCTTCGTGCATTTCAGTTACTGGGTACAAATGGGAAAAGAAGATGATCTCCTTTGGCTACATTGCAAACGTGCCCAACGCCAGCATTACCAATTTACAGAGGCAAACATTATCGTTTACAAACGTGAATGCAGATCATTACACTGTCAATGAGGGGTCGGAGGAAGACCCTACTCTGAAATTGTGCGCCGGTGACATGTACACAATCAAACGGGCAACAGCGGGCCATGCGTTGAATATAAAACTTAACGGTGTAGATCAACTCAATGCTGATGTTACCGAAGGGAATCCTCAAACATGGACCCCGACCGCTGGAACGTATCAATACTACTGTGTAATGCACCCAACAACCATGTTAGGAAACCTTACTGTCGAAGATTGTCCAGATATCGATCAGATGTACTGGGAAGACTCTCGCCTTTCCTGTTCGGCCATGGGGACCTCCTCCGGCCGCAGCAAGTACGACCGCATTCGAATGACTTTCTTCGTAGACGTTCTCCAGAGCAAGGATTTGTTTGACGAAGGCCGCGTTAACGCCGGAATTTTGCCGCGAGGACTTCCTAGTGGGATCACCGAAGGTGCCGGTGAAGGGACCGTCGCGGACGACTGTGCAGAATGCGTAAGCAAAGACATGGTTGGCCAGCACAAACTAGGTGGGGACGATCACGACGACAAGCGCGAAAACATCACCGACGCCGACGACGAGTCGCGCAAACAAAGCTTTGAAGACGGCTACCGCGCGGTCGGGTACGGGAAAGATTTTACCTCGACATACGAACGAGTCCCACCAGGCAACAGGCAAGGCCATCAGGATCACAATACGCTCGTGCAGATTGTAAACCGGTACATTGTCCGCGACGTAGGAGTGGACGCCGCGGCGGGGGGCTCCAAAGCCTTTATCGACGATTCCCTTACCACCATCTCATACTTGGGAGTTGCCACGTCTAGTTTTGACCCATTGAAGGATACCTCGCAAATGCTTATGGAAGACGAAGGCGATGGAAAAATCTATAACCGTTATTTGGTAGAACTCTTCAGTAACGAATGCTTGGACCGGACGCAGCCACAGCTGCACTCGGCTCAGATACAAGTGCAACTGTTCAAAGACGGACGGTGGCCCGCGGACCGATTGGCCGATGCAACCGCTTCATGTGACGGCACTGGCCTCGACATCTCCACCGCGGGCGCGCTCGCTGCCGCTTCCGCAGAAATTGACTATGCCACCGATATCATAATTGACACGGAACAGGTCTGTGGCCCCATCGAAATAAAGAACGGAAGCGTCAACGAGGGCAACCTTTGCTTGCCGCCGGGGTACACTGTCGATCGACTTGCTTTGATCTTCCTTGTAGAGCAGACCGGAAAGGGCGGTTGCGGGGGCGGAGGGTCCATTCCATTGACAGAAATAGACGACATCCAAGAATGTGCCGCGCTTGCCTTCGACGCTGGGTACAACCGTATCAACTTTGTGCAAGGGCAACAGTGCGTCGCCTGCGCCGTCGATGACGTCGGCGACGCAACAAACGGAACCTCGCACATGACAGTGGCACCGGCTGGCACCGCAGCGCTGCCACCAACCTGTGAGACACCATCCGCTGGGCACTACTGCCTCGTGTGCTCCACCGCCACCAACGGATGCACCAATTTTCAAGAGAAGGATCGCCTTATCGATATGCAATGTGCCGGCCGAAACTTTCACGACAAGACTGCACGTATTGGATTGAATGCTAAGTTGCACTCTATGCAGGGCGCAGAAGACAAGACCAACCTTCAGATCGTTGACATTCCAGCAACGGAGCAAACCAGAGGAAGCTTTTACGGTGCGGAATTGGTAGAATTTAGTCTGGGCGTCAGCCTGTTGGACGTTATAGAATTCTCCGAAGACTACTACTTGTCCTTGAAAGGTATGGACAGTCGCATAGAAACCGTGGCTTGGGTTCGCAACACAGAGCTCGGCAACGCCGCCGCAGCCAAGGACGTTCGCTCCATGGGCGATTTAGTTTTCCCACAAATTACCACGGAGGAAATTGTCATCACCGTGCAATCCTTTGACCGAGAACGAGACCTCAATTCTTGGGACCTGAACATAGAAGGGGTGAGCGTTTGCGCGCACGCCCCCGAGGATTACTTGAACTCTTACGTAGCGGCAAGCACCATAAGCCAAGAAGTCGTTGACTGTGTAACCAAGGGGACACAAGCGGCCTGCCAGCACGTCATCGACACGTGCCCGCAACGCACCGACACGGGCTTTAACTTCACCAAGCAGGGCGACAACTACTTGCTTCTGGCAGAGTACAAGAACCTGTTTGCTACGGCAGGGCACCTCTTCGTGGACGAGACGTGCGATCAGCTGAGCGTTAGCACCCTGTTGCAGCTATTATCGTTCCCAGATTATGGGTCGTACCTCAACGAAATTGTGTACGGTCTGAGCAAACACAAACAAGGGCAGGAGGCCGTCTCCAACGCCTGTGTGAAGCCCGGGTCACCAACGGCGGACCGCTTCTTCAAAATGATTGGGCCGCAAGGGGCACAAACCCCCGCCTCACAGACAATTGTGCGAAACTTTAAAGCCCTGCTGATGCACGAGGCAAGGGGCGAAAGTGCAACAAGGGGGATTCGGGAGGTCATCCCATGCAGACGCATGGCGACGCATGGCGATGACATGTCCTACGAATTCAGAAACGCAATCTTACATGGATATGCGCACGAAAGTGCCTTTGGAAACCTATCTACCTTTGGGTCTCGGTTTGAACCGCGCGATTGTTTCCTAGACGGCTACCATGACACCACAGGTAACACGTCAAAGGCTCACTCCGGCGACTCAGAAAATTGCATGACCAACGTCTTAGGCCATCTGGTGGACGAGAACTCCTTCGAAGATTACCTTAACAACATCGGGGGAGCCTCTAACTACGACGAGGAAATATGTGTGCAGAAGAACAATATATGGCGCGAAGGCGTTGCAGGGCCCAACAAACGCTCCTACGGAAAACACATACCCTGCGGCTATTCTCGCTCGGGACTCTTCAACTTTGAATACTCAAGCGTCCTTGATCCTGATTTCTCCATGACGGATGATGAGAAGGCCTACCGACTTTCTCCCGCCTCCGCTGCGTGGGATGCAATCGTCTACCACCGTAAGTTCACCTCACTTCAATCCTAACACACACACACACACACTCTAACAAAAAAACAAAAACTTTTTTTTACAGCCGACGATATTGGCGATCTCTCGCACCATTACGAACCGTCTAGTGAAGATTTTCAATTGCAATTAAAGGTTGAAGTAACTGTTCACGGCTCAACATGTACCGCAGAGTTTGACTCGTCCTCCCAGCGCCGACGATTACTGGAGTTTACGGAGCGCAAGCGTATTCGTGGACCGAGCAGGAAATTGTTGCAGTTCGAATCCGGAGAAGGCGTTGTGCCTGACGCACGATACGGGGGAGGCAACTCCGTCGCATTTAACATCAATGTGCACCTTGATGACGCGGCAGCTACTCAGTCACAAATCATTGGGATGGACAAACAAGGCGAAGAGACGGTTGTAACGGCGAGCGAAGAGGTGAAAACACAGCTTGGCCTGGGCGAGGATGCCACGGACGCTGAAGTTCGCACGGAAATTTACAGAGGCGTAAAGAAGATGGTGAAAGAAAGCAACGAGTGCCTCCACAAGCTGAACTTCTCTTGGATCACCTTTTCGTTCATTGGTTATTACATCGTCTCCCTGCTCATCGCAGCACTTTTTGCAGGCTGCGCACCAGACCAACTGACAGGCAAAGCCCCAAGCGTGTTTTACGACCCTTCTGCTTAAGTTATTATCTTATCCTATAATCAAGTCTATAATAATATGCCTGATTCTATAAATATGTATATTGTATTCTTTTGTCTAATTTAAATTAAGAAGATGTTCAGATACGCGGTTTGGTTTCGTTTAAAAGACACCAATCACAAGTTCTTTAACTTGACGAAGCGGTATGCGGAACAAAACAGCAATTTCCTCCGGTTCCAGCCACACATCACGATACGGCACACGTTGGAGTACGACGAGGGGCTCAGCGTTGCCACATGGTTTAAAGAAAACTACAAATTACCGGAAATTACGCCTGTACCCTCGGTAAACGTTTCCAAAACACCCTTAGTTAACGCCAACGGCAAGACTGTTATGTTTCACGCCATCGAGCAACCAGTTCTTGTGAACGGTGAAAGAGTGCGAGGAATGCATATGTCTCTAGCGTATAAACTCTACCACCCGTTTACGCTTGCAGAACTAAATAGCGTGGAGCCATACGCTGGGACCTTTAAAGTAGAAGATTTCGAGGTCGCCCTCTATTCATGCCACGCAAAAAACTCCCACCATTGGCGCAAGGTCTAGCATACAACACATTTACTGGCTTCCTTTGCCAGTGCTTTGTCTTCCTTTGGATCGACTAGCGCAAACTTCTTCATGGCTCGTTCCAGCACCTCGACGTCCGCGGCTGGCTGGGCATCGTACTCTGCTTTGCAGTTTTCCAGGAACGGTTCGAGGCAGTCGAATATGCGATGACAGTTAACCTTGCCACACAGGTCTTTCAGATCAGCAAAGCTGTTTACGCGGGACGTTAAATCTCCGATCGTGCGTATGTTCTCCTTCTTCAAGCGCTCTGCCGTTACCGAACCAATCCCGGGGACGGCTACAATGGGCGTCTGGAGGTTTGCCGATTGGAGAAATGTACTTTTAAGCTCGGCAGTAACGTGCGATTTGTGCCTAGCGAATTCCATAATTAATTGTATGTACATAAATATTATAATATATACAATGCGTTTAGAAACTGCTAATGTTTGGTACGCGGTCGTACATTCGTGTTGCATACACCATTTTGTTATGGTGCACTCCGCTGGCTGGTACTAATACTCTCGTAAAGTGAACTTCACCATTCGAGTCTTGCTCTGGACCTCTTGTCAATAGGTCACAGCTCCGCCGGAACGAATAGTTAACGGGCATTTGTGCGCGGCACATGGGGCATGCGCTCTGGAACATCATCCTCGATTTTCGAACCCATTCGGTCAGGCACTTTTTGTGGAAGACATGATCGCACGATGTTTTCCCTACCAGCTGCCCTTCTTTTATTTTTTCATAACAAACGGCACACTCCGGCTCTTCCGTCCCTTCTGTTTGAGTCCTATTTGGGTTGTGCTTGTGTTTCTTGCCACAGATGCTGGGTGTCCAAGACTGCGCGTGAAACAGGCAATCGGAGCCGTCCCCTTCGATCGCGGACTGGATGAGGGCGGGCAGCTCCGCTGGGCTGACGGCCGTGCCGTACACCTTAAGCTTTATTTCTAAATTAAACGTCTGTACGGGCACCGGAGGCGGCGAAGGAGTGAAAGAAGCCATTGCAGAGGGTGGTGTATATATGTACAAGGTGGATGTATATAATCACTTGCTAGAAAAGAATGTCAATAAATACACAACTGTTTGAAGACGTCTATGGTGAGAACAGCGTAGCCAACAACGAAGACGTAAAGATGCTAGAGGCGTACTTCTCGACAAGGCGAGAGAGCACCGCACAAGTGACGTTAATGCCTAATTTTGGCCTCGACGAGGATATGACGTACCTGATAAAGAAAATAGTAAAGATGGAGGGATTGCGTGTCTACCGGGGCTTGCTCGTAGAGCTTATGCCCAATTACACGTTGGGAGTCTCCGACTTGATGTGGCTATACCCACAGCTCTGCAAGCTTCGGGGCTACATTGAATTAAAAGATGACATTGATATTCAAGGTGTAAAGCAAAAAATTGACCAAATTCAAGAGTTAGAATTCAACGACTTGGTAGAGAACAAGAGCCCTGACGCTGTGGTCATAGGGCCTCTCTACAACAGCATTGGCCTTTACGAGGCAAACTCTCAAGACGAGGCGTGGGGGACAAGCAAGAAAACGAACGTGCTCGGCTACGATCTCAGCGCCGACTCGTACACCCTCCATTTCTTGATCAGCCTCCTGCAACAAAACCTCACGATCGGAGAATTGCACAGGCGTCTCCTCACTACCAAACTTGGGGCCTCTAACATGACCATTCTCAATTTGGCGAACGACGCGGCGAAGGGGATGGTGGAATTCATCACAGGCCGGGACGAGGACGATTGTGGGAAGTGGATCACGGACGTAGGCACCAACTGGCTGTACAAAAACGCGAGCAATTACTTCTACTTCAACTCATGCATCAACCTCTTGAGCCTGAAGAAGCGCCCCGCCGTTCTTCAAACGGCACAAGTCGCAGGCGTGCAATTGTACAAGCTTGCCCTAACGAACGACCACCAGTTCAACTACGCCCTGCCAATCGACACCGGTTTCTTGCAGGGCTACCACAGCGACGAAGACCTGAACCCTCAGCAACGAGCAAGAATTCAGGACACCTTCCTATGGAATAAGGACGTCATCGATTTCAACACTTCGTTGATGAAGAAGGTCAACAAAATCAACACGAGCGAGTGGAAGGTCATCGAGCAGAAACTTCAGGTCATCCCCGACTCGTTCTTCCGGGTCACCTTTTGCAGACTCTCCTCGCACAACGTCTACGGCCGCTTGGACGCCAAAACACTCTTAATGCTTACACCGGGCGACAAACATGCCAAGGTAAACTTTCCGCTCGACCTTGAACACGAGGTACTGAAAACAATCGTGGAAGACTACGACAGGGTGCAGAAGTTTGCAACCATCCTTAACCCATCCTTTTACAGTGAAGGAAAACTGCGCTTGACCAAAAGCTTGGCTAAAATAATTCTTAAAATTTAAGTATATTTACATGAGTACACTATCTCTACAAAAATGGCGGGAAACCAAATGTCCTCTAGTATCAAAGCAGAATTACAAAAAATGGAGGTAGGACAAGACTACGACGTTCAACTTACCATATGCCACCCAGAAGGACGCACAGGAGTCAGACTTATGACGGGACAGTTACGGAAGGAAAAGGTCAGGGGAAATATAGTAGAATATACTCTAAAACGCACTAGTGATTACGACAATGAAGACACCGTCGAGAATACGCCATACTTTGAATATTTCTTCTATATGGACGGCAAGAAAGTTGCCGAGATGTTCCTTGAAGGCGGAGAATTGTATTTGCTTGCTGTGGGTGAGAACAAGCGCCGCATGAAAGTAGGATGCTCATTGAGCATACAGACTGGGGGCAGAGCGACGTCCAAATCGTTTCTTTTTGAAGTAAAAAAAATGTATATAACATCACCACCTGCCGTGGCGCACTTTCACTAACAGCATGTCAGATGCCAGAACCCAACTGCCCGAAACCCAACTGTCAGATGCCGGAACCCAACTTGACAATATGAAGGAGAGCGACGTATTTATAGTCAAGCTGACGTTTTGCAAGAATGGCGATAATCCCGCATTTGCTATTGAGGGAAACCTATACCGGTATTTTGCTTTTGAAGATGGTGACACTGACGAATACGTGTTTCGACCATTGAACATGGACAACGAAAATGCAAACTATGATAGGGGTTACTTAAGATTTGCAGAGTTCTCGGACTATACGGTATTTGAATTTGTGTTTCATGAGGTTGCCGATTCTGACAGCAATGTGACATACACAAGAGAGATGACAGAGTACGTTGGCGAACCTTGCAGAGTAGAAATTATTTCCCGCATAGCTACGGCAACACCCGGTTCCGGGCTGACGACCAAACTACTCTTCTAAATGTCCTAAATGCCTTAGATGTCCGCGCGCTGGGGCACCACGGTCTGGTACAGCAACAAGCGCCGCGTGAAAATAGGATGCTCATTGAGCATACAAACTGGGGGTAAAGCGACGTCCAAATCGTTTCTTTTTGAGACAGAATATTGTATATATGAATCTACCAACTATTGTACTTTTATTTATATCATGAATGTTATAGCGGAACTTAGAGAAATGGGACCGAACGACGTGTGGTTCATCCGGTTGTTTTTCTGCCCTATTGGCGAAACAGAACAATATTCAATCGAAGGAAACCTTTACCGTAATTATACATTTCGGGGGGGTGAAAGCGTAGACAACGTGTTCCATGCTGTAAATGCGAGAGCTCCTCACACACGTAGTGGCTATTTAACAATGAACGATAATGATGGAGAAATCGAGTTTCATTATCTGGAAGAGGGGTTCGACCAGTGGACATGGCATCAACGTTCCGAGTACCTCTACGTGCCCTGTCGCGCAGAGGTACTGTCTCGAACACCCAGAAGAGGAATGGGAATGGGATCGACGGGGGGAAGCATGGATGGGAACCCACAGTTCTCCAAACCACTGAAACTACTCTTCTAAATGTCCTAAATGCCTTAGATGTCCGCGCGCTGGGGCACCACGGTCTGGTACAGCAGCCGGTTCGACCGCAGCCCGAGCGTATGGAACGGTGCATCGCTGTACGACGTCAAGAGGAACGCCAGGCCAATCGCCCCGACAATGTGCCACATCGTGTGCCCCGCGGTAGTGTTGAAGAACAAGTAGACCAGTGCGGCGCCGACGAAGCACGCCAGCGACAGCAGAATGTCCAGAACGTCGTACCGCGACGGGTTACGCACACCCTGAACGAAGACAAACGCCAAGTAAATGCACACCACCACGGCCTTGTACGCGCGGCAATCGTACGTGTTCGAACAGTGAGCATGACTCCCCCACGTGATTATAATAACGTGCAGCGGCGCGGCGTGCAGGAATCGATCCTTGAAGGCAAAGAACGAAGCAAACGTCAAGAGCAGGAACCAACTGTACGACACATCGATGCTCTCCCACGACGGTTCGTCCAAACGGAAACAAACGTCGAAAGACTTGCACGAATGGTACAGGATGCTCACCACCGTGCTGATAATGACCGAGAGGACAAAGTCAAAGTTCTTGCAGTAGTACGAAATCAGTATAGGAACTACGTACGCAAAATTGGACAGCACGACGGCCACGTTGGCGTACGGCTCGGAGAAGAAGGCCGGCAAGGCAGCCAAGACGATCGCGATCGAAGCGACGACAGCAGTCCTAGCGAACGGTTCTGACATGGCAATGGATACACTGTAAAGGGGGGGGGGCTAAAAGATATACACTAAATAATCTATTATCGTCATGGACCCGCGCCATGGTGCACGATCTTTGTTACAACAAAACCTTTTGAACACACAAAACATTTCTCTTCCTGAATACATGCTTCGTGCACAAAACGCCCAAACTGGAAACAACCACATCGCACGCGAACGAGTGACCTTGAGACACGCTTATTGCATACAGCACATTTTATGTTATGACTTGGTCCTAACTGTATCACACCCCACTCATCTTTAAACCGAGGTCTTTCTACCGCCCGCATAGCATTCAGCAACGATTGCGGGAACGACGACAACACCGTAGGCATAGACATCAACAGAGTCTTCAGCGTCCACAGCTCTTTCACGCCGCTAATGTCGCCCTGGCGCAGCGCCCCTAGCACCTTGCCCATCTGCTTGGCCACCTCGTAGCAGTCCGCCGAGCCCAACAGGAAGCGAACAAACGCTGCATACTCCGACACCGCCTCTCCTTTCTCTTTCTGGTGCGCGTCTAAGCAACGCTCCAGGCGCTGGTTTGCCAGTTCCAAGGTCGGCCAATCCTCGTCGCGCGCGTCCAAGAGCAGCGCAAAATCAGGCGCGGACTCGATGAACGTACGGCGCACCACATTTAACCGGTAAGTGCTCACGGACATTTATCAAAACACTTAAGGCTAGTGTTGCGACGTAGGCGTATATCCGAACACCACATCCTTTACACACCCTTTGCACACCCTTTGCACACCCAGCCTACAATGGGACACTCCTTTTCTACCGCCATGAACACACTCAAGAGGGAGTTCTGCAAACGCTCCTCTGCCGTCCTGCACAAAGACAAGACAGAGAGCCACCACATACTGAAACCCACGGTCGCATTCCACGACAGCGACGACACCGACCCCGCCCTAGACTCCGCGCTAGACCCCGCACTAGACTCCGCGCCGTTCCTTTAATCGCATGTCTTTCGCTTCTTCGACGAAGAGGTCGCGGGCATATCGGAAATGGAAAACATACGTTCTTTTGCCCATGCGTTCAGGTCCATCGGCTTTTTTTTCCTTGTCTTTTTTTCTAAGACTGACGGTTCCGCGTACACATAGTAAGCAATTAGAGATGCGTCCGCGATATCGTCCAGCTTATCCCTTCCTTTCGCAGCCTTACGAAAGATGCTATCGTACTGCACCGTCTCACGACAGAGGGCCATGAAGCGTTCTACACCAACTCTTTTGCGATCGGCATAAGACTTTAAACCTGAATAATTGTAATACCTTTTCACACACTGCGGGGCGACTATAATAGTTGCTCGGCTATATTTTTCAAACGCTTTCTCTAAGTACAGCTCAATTCTTCTCATTACTCCTGCCCGTTGCCGCTCAATGGCTACGACTGCAAACCTGCCAAAACGCTGATGCAAATACTCCGCCAAGCGTTCTACCTCATCGTTTATGGGGACCTTCTTCTTCAAGGAGGCTACGGCGCAGTAGATAAACTTGCCGTTACGGACAATGGATAGCCCCATGTTGACCCTGCCTACGTCTATTCCCACGCAAAGACCGTTCATTACAACAGATTATATATCAGATGCACCAGTTGTATATAGATAGACTTGAATAAAGAAAGCAAATACTACACCGCCACCGCCTCCACGACAACCTCCGTGTAGTTGCATCTTGGGCAATGGAACGGTTCCACCATGACTTCAGTCCTCCTACAAGCGCGAGAGAGTATGACGATCAGGATCATGACGAGGATGCCAGCACAGAAGCCGATAAAGAACTCCATGCCTCCATTGCTGGTCTGCAACCTTTGTAGTAGATTTCGCTGGTGTATATTTAACCAAGCCAAGTTAAGCAAGCCAGTCAAGCCAATTTAACCAAGCAGAAATGACTACAGTGGCCGCGGGATTGCTCACCTCGATGGGGGTGTGGAAAACCTTTCAGTGGTTGCTCCCCCAGCCCAAAGCGCCGGATTTGGAACGCCTATGCCCAGAAGAGTGGATCAGGCAGACGGACATACTCGTCATGCTTTTTACTTTAGAATACTACACGAGGAAGCACGCGAAGAAGCCCGCCGTGCAGAAGCTAGAGGAACAAAGGCAAAAGGTAGAGGACGTGCTAGAGAAGCTCCAAACCATTTTGGCGTGGAAGAACGATGGGTACCACTACGCATACCGGGCCTGGCACTGGACGGGCGAGGGGAAAATATTTAAACAAGTCAAAGAAGAGCACGCTATACTGACCAAACGCATGGCACTCTTGCGGCAGTTAGAAAAATGACAATGAAAACCTTAAAAAGAAACATTTTTGATATCAAAAATTTACGGTCCCTGTGGATAAAAAAACAAACTGATGCTGTGCTCCCTTATACGGTTGGTTTTTGTTTGGTTTTTTTGGGAAAGCAAAACCCGCCCAGGCGCACAGCGGGGCGAACGGTCGAGATGAGATACGCAATAAGGGGAAAAATAGGAGTAGGGGTGTGGGGTGTGGGGTGT
>JGI20160J14292_10000226_pt1 | contig 53623 bp, 42 predicted proteins | sample COG_10_FD_14292 | JGI IMG/M metagenome (IMG submission 14292) | reverse complement strand
TACAGCTTATTGTGGGTTCTTATAAGTATGAACTTAATGCTTTAATTTTAAAACGAAAGCTAGTAAAAAAAGGGTTCAAACAAGCAAGAATCCTCAAAAAAACAAATGGTTTGTATAGGGTTTCCATAAATCAACTTACCTCCCTTGAAGAAGTAGATCGTTTTATTGAAAGCAACAAAATAAATAAAGATCAATACTGGTTGCTTTACTCCAATAAGTTTATCGGAAAACCAACGTCAAAAAAGCAAAAAACAAAAGCATTAACATCGAAGGGACCTTCAAAAAAAATAGTGAAAGACACTCTTGTAAAAACCAATTTTGTTGTACCAGAAACTCCTAAAGCAGTATCACAAAAAAAGAAAGATACTCTATTAAAGGCGGCTAAGCAAAATCTTCCAATTGTTAAAATACCAAAACCCGTTTCTTCTATCAAAAGCGAGCAAGTCAATGCAACGATTTCTGAGAAAGTTGCAGGAAAAATCCCACAGCCGATCCTTCAGGAGCAAAAGGAAAAACCAATTGTGTTCAATGAAGGTGAAGCCCAAGTTGATTCATCATTTTTCCAAAAGCAAACTAATTTTAGATTGGAAAATAAACGCCCTGTTTTATTTCCTCAAACCTCGATAGAAGACAATAATCTCGCCAAAGAAGCAGAGCCTATAGACTCTTTATCAACTCTTGTCAATCAAGAAATTAAACCTCGAACCAACAATATTTTTAATGCCCAAAATAATTATGATGATTATGAATTTTCCCCTGCTATTACCAAATATTTGAAGCTTGTTAGGGCAGGGAAACAAACCAAAGAAATCTATGAATACTTGGCCATGGCTTACTTTAATAACAGCCAATATGATTTAGCTACGGTTTGGTTCAACAAACTCATCGATTCATATCCCAAGGGTCTCGACCCTGAAATGTATTTCAGAGCATCAATATCGTTTAAAAGCATCGAGGCCTATGATGTTGCCGATCAATTCATGAAAAAATACATTGAATTAAAAAATTCTCCCTTATCGGATAAATACCTGAAAGTCAACGAAAGCTACTTAGACACCATTATAAAAAACAGCGGTAATTACAGCCTCTACAAAACAGATATTAACTCAGAAAACTCTGATTTTGGACCCAACTTTTATGATGATGAAAGCATAATTTTTGCTTCAAGTTTAGAAACCACGGGAGATAAAAACTTTAAATGGTCAAACGAACCTTTCCTGGATTTATTCATCGCCAAAATTGATTCCTTGGGCAATCTTTCAGAGCGTGAAGCTCTTCAAGGAGAGGTCAACACCAAGTATCATGAATCTACAGCAACCATAAGCAACGATGGCAAAACCATGTATTTTACGCGAAATAATTATTTTAAGGGGAGATTAAAATCAGCACGAGATAAAGAAGTAAAATTAAAAATATACAAGGCTACAAAAACAAATAATTCATGGGGGTCGATCGAAGAATTACCCTTTAATGGAAATCAATATTCAACCGCTCACCCAGCATTGAGTCCAGACAATAAGAAGCTTTATTTTTCATCGGATATGCCCGGCTCTTACGGAAAATCAGACATATGGTTTGTTTATATTTTTGATGACGGGAAGTACAGTCAGCCCATCAATATGGGCCCCAACGTCAATACTGAGTTTAGAGAATCATTCCCCTTTATAGATAAAAGCAATCATCTTTATTTTTCTAGTGATGGCAAATTAGGACTTGGAGGTTTTGATATTTTCACATCAAAACTAAACGACAGGGGGTATCCTTTAAAGAGTATCAATCTAGGAATCCCTATCAATTCAGCCTTTGATGATTTTGGATATGTTTACAACCAGAACAGAGACTTTGGTTATTTCTCATCCAACCGAAACGGATTAAACGGAAGTTCATCAGACGAAGTTTATAAAATAATTAAAAGAGAAAACACAAATTACTCAAAAAACTCCACAAATAAAAAATCAGTATGTAGTTTGATCATAGAAGGCAAGGTTTATGATTCGTACACAAAAGAGTTGTTGATTGGGGCAAAAGTAGAACTCTTAAACGCAAACAAAAATGTGATTAGAAAACTAATCGTTGATGAAAATGGAAGCTTTTTGTTTGATAATAAAGATGACTGCTCAAAAACCTATTATCTGAGAGCATCTAATGGAATTAGTTATTCCACTCGACAAATACAATTAGATTCTTCTGAAGGACAAAAATTAGTTGAAAACATTGATTTGAGTTGGACAACCGACTGTTTACCCGAAGATTTAATTTGTGTCTTAGGTATTGAGCCAATTTTCTTTGAATTGAATAAGGCAACCTTAAAAAGAAACTCTATTTTATCCCTGAATAAAGTTTTGGTAGCATTAATCAAATATCCTGAAATGGTATTACAGATAAGCTCTTATGCAGATTCTAGAGCATCCAAAGAGTACAACAGGAAACTTTCCTTAAAAAGAGCTAAGGTTACCAAAAACTGGCTTATCAACAAGGGGATTGACCCGAGTCGATTACTCATTAAAGCCCTAGGTGAAGAAAACATAGACAACATTTGCATTGATAACATTGACTGTTCAGAAGCCGAATATCAACTCAATAGAAAATCTACCTTTAAGATTTTAAAATTCTAATAAAGCAAATCACTTCTGTTTAGCAACCAATAAAATTAATTTAATATATTTGAAAATAACAATAAACCAAAATCAATGAAAAATAATTTCATCATACTTTTAGCATCCGTTCTTTTTGTTTCCTGCAACAGTATATCAGGGGAAAGTACAGGAATCATTACTACATCAGATCAAAAAACATCAATGGTCAAAAGTCATATGGAGGCATACATGAACAAAGATTCAAGTGTTGCTGAAAAGTTATTTGCTGAAAACTTAGAGCTTTATGATCAGTTTTCTAACAATCAAAAAGACAATAAAACTGTTGTTAATCCCGGAGGACGTCAAGGCCTTATAGAGGGAGATAAATTTGCTCATATGTTATTTAGTGATGTTAAGGTTACCACTGATAAAATTCAAACATATAATTTAAATGACGGTAGAATTTATACTGCTTTTTGGTCCATGTGGTCAGGAAAGGGGAATTTCACGGGCAAAGAAACAACCTTACCTTTTTATGTTATTAGTCTTTGGAAAGGGAATCAAATAGCAAAAATATGGAGATATATGGATCCCACGGCTTTCAATAAAGAAGTTGCTGCATACGAAGGCATAAACAAAAGCTCAGCCAAAGTACTAGGCCTTGCAGAGCTCAAGGTAAATAGAGGTTTTAAGAAATCAGATGTTGAAGAATTTATGACGCGTTTTACAAAATTTGTGCGAGAAACAGAACCTAACACTTATGACTTTGGATACTTTATATCGGCAGATGGAAGACGTGTAAATCTAGTTGAGAAATATTATACAGCTGCTGATTTTGTTTATCATCTCAACAATTTTGAACAAAGCGACTATTCCAAAGAATTTATGACTCTGTTTACTCTTGAAAAAGTTATTATTTCAGGAGATGCTTCAGACGAACTCAAAGCCAAAGCCAAAGCATATGGTGCAGAATTAAGAACTCAAGTAGGGGGGTGGATTAACTGATGTTAAAAAAACTTTTAGGGATACAACCTACACCAACCGAAGATGGAGCATACAGCCCCTCTCCGTTATGATAAAAATTAAGACGCATTAGATAAGCAAACTCCAATGATAGGATATATGCCCGGCACATGCCCTGGAAGTTTGGAGAAAAACTCAATGAATTGGGAGTAAGTATAATCAATAAAAAAGCAGATAAAACCTGTTGTATAGATAGAAAATTAATCACAGGTGCAAGCCCTAAAGCCGCAAATGATTTCGGAAAATTATCAGCTATTGAGTTACTGAAAGCAGTAAAAATTAATTTTGGATTACTTCACTTTTTTGTAATACTACATCCTGATGATCCAGCATTTTCGAGTATTGTAAACTGAACATTAGGGCCCCATATTCGAAAATCAATCCTCGGAAGCATTCAGTAGTCTAAAAGAATTTCTTATGTTATCAATCTGGGATGAATCTTCAGTCATTTCCCATCTTCCCAAAGAAACAGGGATGTTTCCTATACTACTCAATGCATCAAAAAACATGTTTAGCTTAAAGTTTTTATTTTGTTTTTTCGCCACCTCCATCATCATATCCTCAATTAAATATTTTCCAGTAATATAGCTTGTTCCGTAACCCGGCTGACGAAGATATAAATGTTGTTCAAAAATCAACAGTTCTTTTTCTGTTTTCATCCAGCCTCTGGGAGTATATTCAGAATGAATTTTTCCAGCATTCTCCATTGACATCATGTTGGCATGTGCATACAATGAGCCCAGGCCTCTAGCCGCTCTCTGAGCAATCAGAATATAAACAATTTCTCTAGCTCTTGGATTTTTATTATAAAGTCCAGCATGCATAAACATTTCCTCGACAGCAGTAGCTAAACCTTCGCTTCGAGAATCAAAAATATTGTATAACAAGGCATCTTTACGCAACGGATTTGGGTTTGGCTCTAGTTCCATATGCTCTAATTCAAACCAATGATAAAAATGAGAGAAAAGAGGTTTTGGGTCTAAATGCGCAGTAATCCAAAAGAAATTTCTTTTTTCAGNAGGAATATATTTACCCAGATGAGGTTTTAGCGCTTCAGAAAAATAATTTTTAACTGTAACAATATCNTTTTCANCCAAAAATTCAATAAGCTCCCGAGCAGCATTTTTAGCNAACAAATCGTAGGCTTCAGGAGAATCAGCAGCAGCTAATTCAGGCAAATTTCGATTCCGATGTTCTTCTAACTTTAATGAAGACCAAGCGCGAACAAGTTCTCTTTTTAACAAAGTAACCTCATCCTCCCAGCTTAATGGAACAAGGTGCACATTTTGTTGATACCAAGTGTAGTTTTCTTTACCAATCCCTGAAGGGCCATTCTTTTTTGAAGCTTCTTTTTGGAGCCAAACTACGAAGTTATTTGTTGAATCTAATGCTTTGCTGATTTGTGACACAAGAGTAGAATCGCTCATTACCATTGGTTTTAAAAGCATACCTTCTAAAACACTTGCTTGATTTTGAATATCTCTTATCCCTGCAATCCATAGATCTTTAGCATTTCCAGTAAGATTGATTTTAGCTTGCTGATTTAATTTTGGAATAAGTGTTAACGAAGAAATCAATTTATTCCGATTCTCTTCATTTAAAGGGAAGTTGTATTGCCATAGTTCAATAACGAAATGATTCGTTGGTCCTTCATGTGCTGGGACATCGCTTTTATATGTCCAAATGGACTTATAAAAAGCAGGATCTCGTTGCCAAGGTTTTAAAACTTTAGTATTAAAAATATAGCCATTCATTTCTGCCCAAACTATGTGCCAATCTACTTGTTCTTGAACACTCCAATTCTCTTTTTCAAGACTTTCTAATTTTGTTCTAAGGGTCATAAAAGCATTCCATCGACCGTCAAAAGCTTTTTGAGAATAATCGGGGGCTCCATCGATTAAAGGAGGCTGTTCAAACTTACGCCATTCCTTGAACAACTCAACAAGCTCTGAGTGATAGCCTTGATTAATTGTTTGAGCATTGATCAATTGAAAAGAAAATAAACCCGTCAAAAAGATGATAATTAAGCTTAAATTTGAAGTCCTGTTTTTGATAAAGTTGAACATTTGATGTTGATTTTAATCACTTAGTTACATAAGACAAAATTAAAAGTATCAAATTTTAACTACATTGTAATCAATTCATATCAATCATTTTAATGACTCGTTTTTTATTTAATATATTTATTTTCCTTTCCATATCAATTCAAGCACAAGTCTTGGATTTTGACACTCTAGAAAATTTAGAAATTAGAAATATAGGCCCAGCTAACATGAGTGGTCGAATAACCGCTATTGATGTTGCTTCTAGCAACCCAAAAATCATTTACCTCGGGGCTGCCTCTGGCGGAGTTTGGAAATCAGAAAATGGGGGTTCAGCTTGGAATTCTGTTTTTGATCAACAACCCACTCAAAACATAGGAGCAATAGCGATTCAAAAAAGTAACCCCAATGTAATTTGGGTTGGAACTGGTGAGGGAAACCCAAGAAACTCTATGAATCTGGGGATGGGATTATTCAAATCAGAAGATGGAGGTAAAACCTGGAGAAATATGGGCCTTGAAGCGACCAAAACAATTCATAGAATTTTAATCGATCCTCATGATGAGAAAACTATTTATGTAGGAGCCATGGGTGATCCATTTACCAAAAATGAGCATCGTGGCTTGTACAAAACTTCGGATGGTGGTGTGAGTTGGAATAAAATATTGTTTACCAATAATTCCTCCGGGATAGCCGATTTAGTGATGGACCCCAAAAATCCTAATAAAATTTTTGCAGCAATGTATGACCACTACAGAACTCCCTATTCTTATGTTTCTGGTGGACCTGGATCAGGGTTTTATGTCAGTCAAAATTATGGAGATTCGTGGAAAAAAATAGAATCGAAAAACGGCCTTCCAAAGGGCAATCTTGGCAGAATAGGAATTGCAATTGCTCCGAGTAATCCAAACCGAGTGTATGCTAAAATAGAAGCTAAAAAAAATGCACTTTACAGAAGTGATGACGGAGGAGATTCATGGGAAAAAATAAATGACAACCCAAAATTCACAAACAACAGGCCTTTTTATTTTCAAGATTTAGCCGTAGACACAGAAGATCAAGATCGACTTTACAACATTTATCAGCAGCTTTCTGTAAGTTATGATGGAGGCAAAACCTTTGATCTCAAACCCATGATTCCCGCAGATGAAACCAAGGGGATTCATGCTGATTTTCATGCCATGTGGATCAATCCGAAAGACCCTAAACACTTTATTATTGGTGGTGATGGTGGAATAGGAATTACTAACGACCACGGTAAAAGTTGGTATTTTCCTGAGAACATTCCTGTTGCACAATTTTATCAAATTAATGTGGACTACGACACTCCTTTTAATGTTTATGGAGGAATGCAAGATAATGGAAATTGGTCCGGACCTGCATATACATGGAAAAGAGGAGGTATACGAACCCTTTATTGGCAGTATTTAGTCGGAGGAGATGGGTTTTATATCGCTCCTGATCGAGAAAACTCACGCTTTGGTTATGGGACTTCACAAAATGGGGATTTATACCGATACGATAAAATAAGTGGATACTATCAAAGTATAGCTCCTCAGCCACTCGATTCAAAATCTCCGTTGAGGTTTAATTGGAATTCAGGATTTGCTAAGAACCCTTTTAACTCTGAAGGGGTTTACTACGGATCACAATACGTACATAAATCTGATGACAAAGGACAAAATTGGGAAATTATTTCTCCAGATCTCACTACGAATAATCCTTTGTACCAGAAAGGGGATTATGGGGGGTTAACTCTAGATGTTTCCGGAGCTGAAAATTACACAAGTATTCTAAGCATAGCCCCAAGTACTTTAAATCAAAAAATTATTTGGGTTGGTACTGATGATGGTCAAATTCAGTTGACTCTAGATGGTGGGACTACTTGGAAAAATTTAACTCCAAAAGTTAAAGTACTTCCAAAAGAGTCATGGATTGCAAGAATACATGCTTCCAAGTTCCATGAAGGAACTGCTTGGGCGGTTGTCAACAATTACAGAAAGGGAGACTATTCACCTTATTTATTTAAAACCTCTGATTATGGTGAAAATTGGACTTCAATGGTCAACGAAAGTGATGTAAAAGGCTACACCCTCTCATTTATTCAAGATCCAAAAGAAAAAAAACTACTCTTTCTTGGCACCGAAAATGGTCTTTGGGTAAGTATTAATGAAGGCTTGGACTGGGTACAATTCAAAAATGGTTTCCCCTCAGTATCAACAATGGATCTCAAGATTCAAGAAAAAGAATCAGCATTAGTTATAGGAACTTTTGGGAGATCAATATGGATTTTGGATGATTTACTCAGCTTACGAGATATTGTATCCATGGATTCAGACCAAAAATTGATTCCCTTATCTCTCAACAAAGTTGTCCAGGTTAAGGGTTTATTTATAGCTCCTCCAGGGAATATTTGGACTGGTTTTCATACTACATTCGAAGGAAAAAATAGAGTGTTTCAAAAAGTTCGAATTCCTTTTTTTCTAAATCATGACCCCAGTGAAATGGATTCTGTAACTGCAGTTATTCAAAATTCAAAAAAACAATCCATAAACTCGGTAGTTCAAAAGAACTTAAAGAAAGGATTAAATTATCTTACTTGGAAATTGGATGAAAAAACAACGTTACTTCCAGGTTCATGGGTTAATGAAGAATCTAGAGGCATCCCTGTACTAGCAGGAAAATACAAAGCTGAATTAAAATATCAAGATCAAACAAAAACCGCTTCAATTAAAGTAGTTGCAGATCCAAGATTTGAAAATAAAGATGAAGTAGATGAAGCTTTGTATGTTTTTGAAAAACAAGTTGATGTACAAGTAAAAAGATTAACATCTCTTCTAGAAAAACTTGATGATTTTGAACAAATGATAAAGGATTCTAAATGGTCTAAAAAAAGTAAATTAAAAAATAAAAAAGAATTATTGACTGAATTAAAATCCATTCAATTGACGGGAAGAGATAAGATTGTCGATCGGCAAGTTGGGGCATGGCAAAGTACTAAAATAACTGCGTATTCTTTGATGAGAAGTGCTGTACAAGTCTCAAAAGCAAGATTGTCAATTCCTTCGGATACAGATTGGAAACTTCTTAAAGACGCTAAAAAGTTGATTGATGTTTTTGAGAACGAGGTTAATCAATTTAAATCAAAATGGGAATTTTAATTCAATTTTTTAGAAGATTAAAAAACTAATCTAAAATAGCTTCAGCTTCTATCTCAACTTTATATCCTTTTCCAACGAGTTTGGCTTCAACCAGTGTATTGGCAGGGTCAATGTTTTTGAAACGAATTCCGTGGGCTCTTGCCACCTCTTCCCAATCATTAATGTCATTAACAAAAATCCGAGTTCTGATCACGTCTTTTAGAGTCCCTCCAAGAGAGCTAATTGCCGCTTCAATTTTGTCGATAACAAAATGTGTTTGAGCAGCAGCATCATCACCCCCTATGATTATATTTTTATGGGTGGCAGTAGTTCCCGAAACAACAATGCGGTTCCCTTTTTTTACAGCTCGAGAATAGCTTGCAAAAGATTCCCAAATAGTACCGCTGTAGACCTGTTGTCGTTGATCGGATTGACTTTCTTTTTCATATACTGGTGGAATGCTTTCCAGATGATGGCTCAAATCACCTGAGGCAGTTAGAAAAGGAGGTTTACGGTATTCATCTCCACAGTTTCCTGGGATAGGAGTTAGTTTTGAAATAACTTTTTCAAGTGTTTTAATATCTTCTTCCTCAAAAGAGANGTTGAGCAAGTCGGTGTGGGCTTCAATATGAGAATTTTCTCCCAATCGGGCTCCTATGATAACTGCAGCTACATTAGGATTTTCAAGTACAAATCTACTTGAGATATTGGCAATAGAAGTTTTGTGTTTTTGAGCAACCTTATTTAAAGTTTGTAGGAGTTCTTGGAATAATTTCCAACCTCCAGAGGCCTTTATAAATCTTATGTATTTCATCTGAGACCAAGTATTTAATCCCTCCATTTGAGGTTCTTTAACTCCCAACCATCGGTCTGATAAAAACCCTCCCAAAAGGGTACCGTATGCAAATAAATGTACTTTGTAATAATCACAAACTTCTTTCATTGCTCCCAAAGCACGACGGTCAATAATAGAATGTGAAATTTGATTACTTACAATTGGAATACCACTTGCCAAAGCTATTCGTAAATGATAGCCATCAAAATTTGTAACTCCAATATTTTCAATAAGACCTTCTTCTTTCAACTCTTTCAAATAAAAAAGAGCATCAAGCCAACTGGGATCTGCATAAAGCCATGCATGAAATTGAATCAAATCAATACTTTTTTGTTGCATTCTTTGAAGTGCAGTTTCAATAGCTTCCCTTACCTTTTTCTTGTCAATCGGACCAGGCTTTGGAACCCACTTAGTCAATAACCTAATGGATTTATTTTCGGGGTGATTGTTTTTACAGATTCCCGCTATAATTTCACTTGAACCATAATGATCTGCCATATCGAAAGTAGTAAATCCAGCTTCTATATAAGCATTCATGTGGGTTGCAGTTTTGGTCAAGTCAAGTTGTTGATCTCTCCTTTCCATATCTGCAATTTGCCACAAACCAATAATCAATCTTGTAGTTGAAAGTGAAGAAGAAAGTTTAACAATTTTATTCATAGTCATTCGCTGGGTAAATTTTTAAATCTTTTATTAATATCGCTGTCTTTTAATTTTAATTTTTTCCATTGATATAAAAAAATAAAACTTGCTATTCCCATAACTATAAACCATACATAGGTTGAGTGAAAATACCATGCATCAACTTTGCTTGTAAGGTCTTTGTAAATATGGATCACTAGAAAACTTGTAAGGAAGAATACTCCTCCCCAACCAATAAAAAGTTGTAAACTCCTTTTTTTCATTACTTTAATTTCATCAAACAATTCAAAATTGAATTTTTTTATGGTTAATAATGTAATGCACATAAGCAAAAAATTCACCAGCATTGAGGTTACCATAATATCAATACCCAAGAAAAAATCTCCTGCAAAATAAGAGCCTAATACTCCAATACTAGACATGACCCCAGCGATGATTAACGCCACAAAAGGAGTGTTGTTTTTGATGTGGATTGAAGTAATTTTATTAGAAACAATACCATCTTTAGCCCAAGCAAACATAAGTCGAGAAACCGAGAGAAGCATAGCTGGAAGGTCATTGATTAAAGCAATGGTAGCCCCCAAGATTATGAGGGTGTCCAATCCATGAGGCAACACATAACTCAGCAGCCCAGGGGCAGTAATATCTTTGTTTTGAGCTTGCTCTGCAACAAAACTCCATGGAATAATTTTATAAACCGAAGCTGTAAAAAAAAAATAAAATAAACCAACGCCCAGAATTGCAATCAAAATAGCTAGAGGTAGATTTCTGCCCGGGTTAATTGCTTCACTTCCAGTTTGAGCGATTGCATCAAAACCAATAAAACTGGAAAACAAAATTGCTGAGGCCGATAAAAAAGCATACCATTCTAGACGAGGTTGAGGTGGTAAAACATGAGTAATCCCCTCTTTTTGACTTATTGCTGTTAAAAAATCATTAGCATCGAAAAAGAAACTAGATAAAATTACTATGCTCCCTAAACAAAAAATTACGATAACCATGGGAATCAATAAATTGGTGTACGACTTGATTCCTTTAATATTGAGATACACAAATCCCCATATAAAACTCAGAGATAAGCTCACCCGGATAAATCCAACCTCTAAAAGAGCTGAAAGCCAATAAAATTCATAATTAAATGCAACATCCCTAATAAAAGGAATTGTTATATAAGCAATAACGCCAATAACAATTGACAATCCAAACCATTGAGAAAAACTTGCAATAAATCCAAGATAAGGATTCAACCCTCTACTAGCATACAAATAACTTCCGCCAGCTCTGGGCATTGCAGAAGACAATATAGCATAAGAAAGTCCAGCAAATAAGGCGGGAACAGCTGCAAAAGCAAAAGCCCAAAGGACATTTGGACCAATAGTTGGAACACTTCTGTGAATCATAAAAGGAACTACATTTATAGAGGCCCCTACCATTGATGAAACCCCAGTGGCAATAACAGCGAATAAACCCATTTGGCGACTAAGTTTTGCTTTGTTTCCCATAAAGGTCCTAGGTATATTTTTTTATTTTAAAAGAGATATAATAACTCAATAGCTAAACTAACAAAGAGTTTGCAAAAAAGTCAGATATTAAAATAACCATTTATATTCAGATATGGAATATTTGAGTTTAAAATTTTTTTTTGTAGGCGCTTCAGGACGTTTATTTTTCATGTTTATTTGGATTCGTATTATTTTACTTGATTTAAAACGAAATCGAATCTAATAAATTGACAGTTAAATAAATATATTAAATAATTTTTCATAAATATACCCCTTTTTTAAACCAATTCGAAATCGTTTTAGGTAGATTTAAACTAATTTTCATCTTTATTTTTTCAAATCCTTGTAATTAATCTATTTACATTTCGATACCTGACAGGACCATATCAATCCATTCAAATTTTTACTTACAATGAGAATAAATTTAAAAAAGTAATTCCAAACCAATCGGTTGAAAATTTAAAAGGGTTATAGAGATCTTTAACTTTTTTTGATAAAGACATGGATGGAGATCAAGACATTGTTGTTGGAAATTATGAAAAAAATAACATGTATAAAATAAGTAAAGAAACACCTCTAGTTATAATAGCTAAAGATATTGATAACAATGGAAGTATTGATCCCTTATTTTTTTGCTATCAAAAAAACTTGAAAGGAAAAGAAGATTTATACCCTGTTCAATTTTGGGGGAGTCTCATAGAACAAAGTCGAGTTTTTAGGCAAAAGTTCAAATCACACAAAGATTTTTAAAAAAGGAATTTCGCTTTTTATCAAAACGAAGCAGAGTTTCAAGGAGCAGTAAAACTCCATGTAAATGAAGACGCATCAATTTGGTTAGAAAATAAAGGATATTTTGAATTTGACTTACATTACTTACCCTGGGAAGCAAAAGTTTCGCCAATTAATACGATTCTTTTTGAACCATCTTTCAATCATCATCCATCGAAATTATTAATCGGTGGAAATGACTTTGGAGGCACTCCCTTTTAAGGAAATCAAGACGGGTTTACGGACTTGTTTTGGAGAACGATGAAAATATAATGGAAATGACCTCCCCCAAAGGAGACGAAAATGGTTTTCTTTTAGATGGTGAAGTAAGACGTATTAAAACAATCAGATTATCCAATAATTCAAAAATATATTTGGTAGCTCAAAATCAAAATACTCTATTGGCATTCGCCAGAACACAACAATAGAAATCAAAGCGTTGGTTTATAATCATTTATAATAAAGCCATAAACAATAACAATAGCAGACGTTAAAAGAATAATTATAATTGAGTAAATTGGGAATATAATTTAATTTTTTATACTAATGGAGAACTTCAAAAATTCTACAAACGGAGGAAAATGTCCTTTCGGTGGTGGATCTCTTAAACAAGCTGCTGGTAAAGGAACTCAAAATAAAGATTGGTGGCCAAACCAACTCAATCTAAACATTCTAAGACAACATTCGTCTGCATCCAATCCAATGGATGAGGATTTTGATTATTCTGAAGCTTTCAATTCTTTGGATTTACCTTCATTAAAAAAAGAAATTGTTGAATTGATGACCAATTCCGAAGAATGGTGGCCTGCTGATTATGGTCACTATGGTCCCTTCTTTATTAGAATGGCATGGCATAGTGCAGGGACTTACCGAATTGCTGATGGGCGAGGTGGCGCAGGATCAGGCACACAACGATTTGCCCCTTTGAATAGTTGGCCAGACAATGGTAACTTGGATAAAGCTAGACTCTTGCTTTGGCCAATAAAACAAAAATATGGGAATAAGATTTCATGGGCAGATTTGATGATTCTAGCGGGGAATTGTGCCTTAGAATCGATGGGTTTCGAAACATTCGGATTCGCAGGTGGTAGAGAAGATGTTTGGGAACCCGAAGAAGATATTTATTGGGGATCAGAAGGAGAGTGGTTAGCAGACGAACGATACAGTGGAGATCGTGAATTAGAGAGCCCACTAGCAGCAGTACAGATGGGATTAATTTATGTAAACCCTCAAGGGCCTAACGGGATCCCAGATCCATTAGCATCTGCAATTGATATTCGTGAGACTTTTGGGCGAATGGCTATGAATGATGAAGAGACTGTAGCATTAATTGCAGGAGGACACACCTTTGGGAAAACCCATGGCGCTGCAGATCCTGACAAGTATGTTGGACCAGAACCAGCTGCAGCAGGTATTGCTGAACAAGGAATGGGATGGAAAAATTCTTTTGGTACTGGAAATGCAGGAGATACAATTACCAGTGGACTTGAGGGCGCTTGGACTACTACACCCACAAAGTGGAGTAATAATTATTTTGAAAATCTTTTTGGTTATGAATGGGAACTTACCAAGAGCCCAGCAGGAGCCCATCAATGGAAGCCAAAAAATGGCGCTGGTGAAGGCACCGTTCCTGATCCTCATGATCCAACTAAATCTCATGTGCCTATTATGTTAACTAGTGATATTGCATTGAGAGAAGATCCTATATATGGTCCGATATCAAAAAGATTTTATGAAAACTCTAAAGATTTTGAAGATGCTTTTGCTCGTGCATGGTTCAAATTGACTCATCGAGACATGGGCCCTAAAATACTTTACCTAGGATCTGAGGTCCCCAAAGAAGAATTAATTTGGCAAGATCCAATCCCTGTTTTTAAAGCAAAAACTATTGAGAAAGAAGACGTTTCAGAATTAAAATCACAAATCTTAAACTCAGGGCTTTCAATAGCAACGTTGGTCTCAACAGCTTGGGCCTCTGCTTCAACTTTCAGAGGTTCTGATAAAAGAGGGGGAGCCAATGGTGCTCGGATTAGGTTTTCGCCTCAAAGGGAATGGGAGGTAAACAACCCAAATGTTTTAAATACGGTTCTTGAAACCTATGAGAAAATTCAAAACAAATTCAACTCATCAAGATCAGATAATAAAGAAGTTTCGATTGCAGACTTAATTGTTCTTGGAGGATCTGCCGCAATTGAGAAAGCTTCTCAAAATGCAGGAATTGAGATTAGTGTTCCTTTTCTTTCAGGAAGATCTGACGCCTTAGAAGAACAAACTGATGTTGATTCATTTGCAATTTTAGAGCCTAATGCCGATGGTTTTAGGAATTATCTAAAATCAACTTATACCGTTTCTGCTGAAGAAATGTTGTTGGATAAGGCACAACTGATGGGACTTACTGCTCCAGAAATGACAGTTTTGGTCGGAGGAATGCGCGTTTTAAACACTAATTTTGATCAATCCAACTATGGGGTTTTTACTAAGAGTAAAGAAGTTTTAACCAACGACTTTTTTGTAAATCTACTGAATATAAACAATACTTGGAATGCAACTTCTCAACATGAAGACGTTTTTGAAGGTCGTGATCGCTTAACAGGAACGCTCCAATGGACAGGAACTCGTGTAGATTTAATCTTTGGATCAAACTCTGAATTGAGAGCAATTGCAGAGGTTTATGGATCTAGTAATTCAAAAGAAAAATTTGTCAAAGATTTCGTTTCTGCCTGGGTAAAAGTTATGAATTTAGATCGTTTTGATTTAAAATAGTTCTTATGATTTGATGGAATAATCAACTTGATTTTTTTAAGTTTTGGTTCTTAAAAAGTAAAATATGATTTGTAGCATAATTCTAAAATCGGATAATAAGAATCAAAAAGTACTTCTAGAAAGACCAGTTCAAAAATTGTTGGAAGATTATTTGAAATCAAACTTGACAGATGCTTGTTTTATTTTCAATTATACTGATATTACGTATGTTTTTATACAAAACAAGCAATCTTTGAAGTCAGTTCAAAATGTAATTTTTGATTTTTTCAAGACAAATCAAATCAATCATATCAAGGGATTTGATGTTTCAAATAAAGCAGATTATTTTTGGAAAGCAACTCAAAGAAAGCTTGTTTCTAGAGAGAATTCTGCTCTTGAATGGAAACATTTCATGATTAGTTTTTTGATTCAAATGGATCCTTTTGCAGGTAAAAAATCTGGAGAAACAATTTTAGTTTTCGAGAAATTCCGAAACTTCATCAACAAAGAAGGAAGTAAGCAACAACAAAAGTATTTCAAAAACAAATTGAACATGTTGAGAAAGAGAGTCTCGATTGACCAGATTACGAGACTATTAAATTGATTATTCCCAAAAAGGGAGAAGTGAAAAACAGTAGTTTTGAGTTTTGTATCTTTAAGGAATGTTCTCTCTATTTACATTTGTTGATTACGCTGCTTTTGGTCTTTGGATTTTAATTAGCATTGCCCTCTCTTATATACTTGTTCAAAAATTGAGCCTCTTTGGAGGAGGTGGTAAAAGTCAAAAAATATTTGCTATTGGACTTATAGCAGGGCATTTAATTTATTTACTATGGAAAGCTTTATGGCTTTTTATAATGAGTTTTTTTTAAAAATGTTTTGCCTTTGAGGTAGTCTTTAAATCGATGATGATTAAATAATGATACTATTTTACACTTCATTTTGGTTTTTAGTTTTTCAAAGCTTTTTTGGGAATTGTAATTTAAATGGGGATGAGTATTGGTTGGCTTTACGACTTTACGCAGCTGCTTCAATTCCAGTTTTTATTTTAGGATATTTATTGATAAAAAGAAGGATTTCTAAGGGTACAATATTAATATTGATTAGCTCTTTTTTAATCGTTTCTTTAGGGTGGGAGTTGTGGCTGACCTATGGATTAGCAGGCGGACTTCCTGTAGACCAAAGAAGGAGCACTGCATTAACATGTGCCATACCTGTAAATTTGAATTGGTTTTTGAATTCATTGGCAGATGTTTTGATGGTATGGATTGGGATATTCTTAGTTCGGTGGTTTTATAAAAACAAAAGTTCCCCTTTTTTAGCTTGGAATTGGGGTGCATTTTTTATTTTTTTAATCTGGTTTATACTTCAGAATATTTATATAGAGGCTTTTTTCTACAACCTTCAATTAGGAAATAACGGTGATCTCTCTTGGGCCCCAATGCATCCTTTAGGATCTTGGTATAATCCTACGTTATTTAGTATTGTAGGAAGCCCAATAACCTTACAAGCTCAATCAAGCTGGATTTTGATGACTCCATTGATCTATTCAACATCAATATATTTTTACAAAAAGTATCCATTCCAAAGTACCTGAAGTAAATATATTTGTAGTTTATAATCAGATCGCTTAATTTTTTGTTTTGGAATGTGAAATGATTTTACTCAAATAATTTTCTTCACTTTCAAAAACCCAATAGGCATCTAGGTTTCCTTGAAGATATTGAAATTCGCATATATAATACGATTGATTTTGATTATTAAGGGAAACTAAAACTTTGGTCAACCCTCCGATAAAATAACCATTTAACTGTTCTATGGCTTGAAAATTTTCAGTTTTAAGAGCTTTAAATCCCACTTTATTTTGACTGTACAAACTGTCCATAAGTTTTAGGACATCTTGTTCAATTTTAGCTTGAACTTCAACAGAAACTCCTGAGCGGGGATCTAATGATAATTTTTCTTTTTTAGAGCTGCTTATTTTAACATCATCTGTTTTGGAAATATTCATCCAATAGATAAACACCATTAAGGCTATCAGAAAACTACATATAACCTTAAAAAATTTACTCAAAATTCTAATTATTAATTATTCAAGGCATCAGATGCAAGTATAAAACGCGTTTTTAAATTAACATCTTCCATGTCTTTGTCAAGAGGGAACATGGGGCGTTTTATTCTTTTGTACCCCAAACGGAAGAGGTCTTGATCTACACCTCCTGGAGTAAGTGCCATAACCCAATCTCCACGCATATTATATAATTCAGGGACCAAATATCCAATTTTTACAATAAGAATATCCGCTTCTCGTGGTGCTAGTCCCAGTTGAGTAAAATCCTTTTCACGATGATAAGGTTTTCGTTTTTTGGTTACAATTATTCGGATACTTCCAACGCGAATAACAGCTTCGGTTTCGGCATAAACATCTCCTTCGTAAATAGCCTCCACTGTTCCATTGATTAATAAAGGTGGAGAAAAACGATCATCAACTTGGGCTCCTATTTTTGCAGAAACTGTTCCTCCTATTCCCGCTTTTTTTGCAGCAATAATCATTTCAGGACCCGGAATAGAAGCATAGATTAGACTAGGACCCGAAGAGCCTTTGAAAACCTCATTGTTCAATAGTTCTCTTAAAGTCCATGTTACATCTCCGGCTCCACCAGCAGTTGGATTATCACCCATATCACTGATGATGAATGGTTTTTTAGAGGAATCAAGGGCTATTGAAAGACTTTTTTCGAAGGTAGTTGTAGGAGCAACAAATTCAAAAGAATTTCTCACATCCCAAAACTTTTTTGCTAAGATTTCCGCGCTTTCAGACACTTCTTTTTTGTCGTCTCCTGTTACCATAACTACAGCATGGTTTCTGGGTTCGTCTGCCCAAGCATATCCAATCCAAATTGCAGCATCGATGACTCCTTTTTTCTCGGTTTGGGGTTGCACTTGAGCATAAAGACTTTTCCCAGGCTCAATGCGGGTACTTGTTTTTTCTCCAGGTAGTAATATGGGAACGGGAATCCATGCTTTATATTTTGGTTTTCCTTTTCCAGAGACTAAGCGTTCGATCAAGTTATCAACAGCTCTTTGTTTTGACTCTAGAGCATCTTCATGAGGGGCCATTCGATAAGCAGTTATCAGGTCAGTATGTTGTGCTAAGCGTTCGGACACATTTCCATGTAAATCCATTGAAGTAGAAATAAGGGTTTCATTACCGATAACAGCTCTTATTTTAGCAATAAAATCCCCTTCTGGATCATCAATACCTTCAACACTCATAGCTCCATGAATGTCAAAAAACAAACCGTCATAGGGCATCTCCTTTTTGAGCATATTTAATGTAACTCTCACCAACGAATCATAAGCATCTCGGGTTACTATACCTCCAGGTAAGGCATGGCCTCTCAGGGTAGGAACCCATTCTGCAATTTGGCGTTGCTGGCTATCTTCATTCAAAAACGGATAATATTTAAAAACATCCTCACCCATTCGTGCCAAAAAGGCTTCAGCTTCTGTTTTTGCAGGAGAAAAAGTACTGGATTCAATTGCCAATCCAGCAATAGCAATTTTGAACCTCTTAGGTTTTTTGAAAGAATCACAAGATTGAGAACCCAATAAAATGAGGAGAAGCAATAGAATTGAAAAGAGTTTTTGGATTGGAGAATTCATGTAGCTGATTTTTTATTAAAGATACATTTTTTAATTATTGAATAATATTTGGTTCAGGGGAATTGAAAGAAAAGCCACATGACACCCTTGAAACATCAAAATCTAGCTCAATTTCCCTATTTGTGAACTTATTGAAACAGGAATTTGACTGATTTTTTTTATTATTTTTGATGGATTTTAATACCTATAAAATTTAATGAAAAATTTAGAAAATAAAGTTGCAGTAATTACAGGTGCAGGGTCAGGAATTGGCAGATCACTCGCATTAAAATTACATAAAAAGGGCGTTAAATTAGCTTTAAATGATTTTAATGAAAGTACACTGAATGGAACAATTAAATTGATTGGGTTAAAAGAAGAAGTTTACAAAGAAATTTTTGATGTTTCCAATAAAGATCGATTTTATCAGTTTGCAAATAACGTAATTAAACACTATAAAAAAGTAGATATTGTGATCAATAATGCAGGAATAACCAACGGGAATTCTTCAGCTTCAGAGACTACCATTGAAACCTACAGAAAAGTTTTTGGCGTGAACTTGTGGGGAATGATTTACGGGACTTTATCTTTTCTTCCAATACTTAGAGAGCAAGAAGAATCTAGTGTTGTAAACATTTCAAGTATTATGGGAATCTTGGGAACTCCATATCAATCCGTTTACAGCACATCTAAATTTGCAATAAGGGGTTTTAGTGAGGCAGTAGCAGTAGAAGAGTTATGTAATAATACCGGTGTAACAATTACAAGCGTCCATCCTGGGGGGATAAAAACGAATATTGTGAGAAACATTGAGGGAAGTACTTTAACCGATGCTCAGCTCAAAAAGATGGATGCACATTTCCCAACCACTGCAGATAAAGCGGCAGATAAAATAATAAATGCAATCCAAAGAAAGAAGACCAGAGAGGTCATAGGGTCGGATGCAAAATTCATGTATTTCTTATCCAGACTCTCCCACAAGTTAAGCATGAAATTTTTAGTGAAATGGGCAAAAAAATTAATGAGCATTAATGGGAAAAAAGAGGTTTCTTCCGACAAATAAATTAAAGTCAGGAATCATCAACTTTTTTAAAAATACTTAATTACTTAGATCTATTTCACGACTCAGTTTAATGTCCCGAGAAGAGGATCCTACTTGAATAGTGTAAGAACCTTTTTCTAAATTCCAGCCATTTTTGATTTCATCCCAATACGATAAATCTGAAACAGGAATGCTAAATTCCATTTCAACAGTTTCTTCAGGTTCTAAAAGAGTTGTCTTGGCAAAGGTTTTTAATTCTCGAAGAGGACGATCAATTTGAGTTATTGGCTTAGAAGTATAGATTTGAACAACTTCTTTACCACTCACTGTTCCTGAATTTTTAACTTTTAGACTGACTCTAAGTGTGTCCATATCTTCAGTTGTTTTGAGATCAGAATATTCAAAAGCTGTGTAGGATAAACCGTATCCAAAAGGAAAAGACACATTCAAATTTTCTTTATCAAAATGTCTGTAACCCACATAAATACCTTCCTCATAAAGAGTGTAGTCTTTATTTTTTATAAGTTCATTTTCAGATTTTTCTTTTGAAAAAAACATGGATAAAATATTCATTTTTTCACCGTCTAAAGGAAAGTTCTTTGAAGACTTATGGTCACTCAAATTAATTGGGAATGTCATGGGTAGTTTACCACTTGGATTGATTTTTCCATCAAGAATATCTACTACAGAATTTCCTCCCTCCTGTCCCCCTTGCCATGCAAGCAAAATAGCATCAGGATGATTTTTCCATGAAGCAGTTTCTACAACTCCACCAACATTCAAAACAACGAGTACTTTTTTGTTAAGGGCATGAAACTCTTTACAGGTGTTTTGGATCATTTGAATTTCTTGATCCGTCATTTTAAAGTCATCTTTTTCTACACGATCAAAACCCTCACCACTATTTCTTCCGATGGTAATAACAGCAATATCCGAAGTTTTTGCAATCTTTTTGAGAAGTTTTGTAGAGTAATCAAAATTCTTAGGGGAATAGGGATTCATCATCGCCTTCAAAACTTCAATAGTCCCTTGGGGTTTTACGTATGGGTTCTTTTCCTGATGTTCTTCATAAGCTTTTAAAGCATCTTTATTTAACTCATAACCAGTGTTTATAAGAGCTTTATCTAAAGCAACAGTATAGGCTTCATCAACATCACCTGAGCCCGTTCCACCAGATATAAAATTGTATGAGGTAGATCCAATAAGAGCTATGTTTTTTACCTTTTTAAAGGGGAGCATATTTTCATTTTTAATAAGTACCATTCCTTCCGATGCCGAATTCCGTGTGATTTTTGCGTGCTCCTCTAATTTCGGATTATTATCAAAGACGTAACCTTCCATTTTTTTAGAGCCTAAAATCAGTTTTAAAATGCGCTTTGCAGAGGTATCAATATTTTTTTGTGGTAAGCTCCCTTCCTTTGCTGATTTTTTTAGTGCATCCCATTGATTTTTTGTGCCAGGTTCCAAAAGATCGTTCCCCGCATTGATGGATGCGGTTGCATCTTCTCCACCAAACCAATCGGTCATCACAACGCCCTCAAACCCCCATTCTGTTCTCAGTATGTCGCTAAGCAATCTTCGACTTTCTGGAACATATTTTCCATTTACTTTATTGTAAGAAGACATCAGAGACCAAGGCTGCGATTTTTTCACAATAATTTCAAAACCCTTTAAATAAATTTCTCTAAGTGCTCTTTCAGAAACAATAGCATTATTGTAATTTCTTGCGGTTTCTTGATTGTTAACTACAAAATGCTTTGGAGCTGTTCCCACTCCATTTGATTCAATTCCATTGATCATTGCAGCGCTAATGTTTCCACTTAAAATGGGATCTTCAGAATAATACTCAAAATTTCTTCCACAAAGTGGATTCCTGTGGATGTTAGCACCAGGGCCTAGGATTACATCAATACCATAACTCAGGGCTTCGTTACCCATTGCTTTCCCAACCTCGTATATTAAGTCTGTATTCCAAGTAGAGGCGAGCAAACTACCAATAGGAAAGGCAGTAGCATAATAGGTTCTGGATTCATTTTTTCGAGTAGCAGAAATTCGTAATCCTGCAGGACCATCGGACAAATAAAGCTCAGGAATGCCCAATCTTGGTGTGGGTACAACTGTTCCAACTGCTCCCGGAACTCCTCCCGTGGCTTGACCTAAAGCAGATTTCATTCCCGACCCTTTCAGCAGGTGTATTTTTTCTTCGAGAGTCATTTGTGATAACAAATCTTCAGCTCTTCTTTCTAGGGATTCCCGGGCATCCTCATACACATCCAATTTTTGATTTCTATTGTGATCCAAAAAACGTATTCCATCAATACTCAACTCCTTGATTTCTGCTCCTTTTTCCTCATATTTACCTTCAAAATTCAAACCCTTGGCATTCAAATAAAAATATGCAAAGGCGGCAGTTAAAATTAAAACAGTCAATAGCACAAGAAGTACTTTAAGGACATTTAGTATAAATTTTTTCATGAATCAATGCTTTTCAATGGAATTTGCTTAACAATAATACAAAAAAGCAAGACGCATTTGAGGACTAAATGTTACTTTTTACGTACTTTAGATCAAATTAGTAACATTTGAAGCTCACAAAAAGCAAAAAATTAATTATTAAAGCAGCCAAAAAGTTGTTTTTTGAATCGGGATTGAACAAGGTAACTGTTGAAGAAATTTGTGCAGAATCATCGATCAGTAAAATGACCTTTTACAGAAATTTTAAAAACAAGGAAGAAATAGCATGCTCAATTTTAGAGTCTGTTTTTGAGGAATCCAATGTTCAATACAAATCCATAATGGGTCAAGAAATTTCATTTGCTAAAAAAGTGGAGCAAATCATCTTGATGGATAAGAACTATGTAGATCAAATTTCTTCTGAATTTGTAAACGATCTTTTGTCTTACAAAACCGATGTTTTTATTGAATTAATTAATAAAAACAATGAAGTTATGGACATACAACTGGAAAAAGATTTTATCAGAGCTCAAAAAAACGGAGAACTGCGAAAAGAAACTCCCGTTGCGTTCTACATCCATATGTTGAAAGACATAAGAAACAAAATAAAAGACTCCAATTTAAAAAGTCTTTACAAGGAAGATAAAGACATGTGGATCGATTTAACCTATTTTTATTTTTATGGAATATTATCAAAATGAAAAACAAAAAACCCTTTAATGAGCTTAAGAATAGAGTTCTTTTTTTAGGATTGTTTTTCTTTTTTGCCTTTCATCTAAAAGGGCAAAACACCTATGATTTTGATGGTCAAATTCTTGTTCAATCCAATTTGGGTCTAAAAAAAGGAACAACGAAATTCATAGGTCTAAGATATCTTCCTGAATTTACTTACCGCAAAAAAATAGACAGTCTTCAATCCTTTACTTTTGAGGTTGCAGGAAATTTGAGTAGTTCAAGATACAGTATGCCTAACATCCCTAACGAACTGAAGACTTCGCTTGACCCTTATCGAATTTGGGCTCGTTACTTGAACAAAAATTTTGAAATTCGCCTCGGGCTTCAAAAAATTGACTTTGGTTCTGCTCAATTACTCAGACCCCTTCAGTGGTTCAATCAAATTGACCCCAGAGACCCGCTCAGTTTGACCAATGGAGTTTATGGATTACTTGTTCGATATCACTACAAAAACAATTCAAACATTTGGTTGTGGGGGTTGTACGGCAACGATAAACTGCGCGGTTTAGACGCGCTTCCTACAACCGTCAAGACTCCTGAATTTGGCGGAAGATACCAAAGCTTTATTCCCAGAGGAGAATTGGCAATATCCTATCATTACAGGACAGCCAATTCAGAGGATGGTCTTGGGATTCAAACCTATTCCAAAAATCCAGAACACAGAATCGGATTCGATTCTAAGTGGGATTTGGGAATAGGACTTTGGATAGAATCTACTTTTATTCATCGAGAAAAAGACTTGGGATTGTTCACCAATCAGTTTTTGCTTAATCTAGGCACTGACTACACTTTTAATTTAGGAAACGGGCTAAATATTGCTGCTGAACATCTACTGTCATCGTTAATTAGTAAGGATTTTGATGATTCTACAAAACAACATATTTCTGCCCTAAGGCTTTCTTATCCATTAACGTTTTACAGTTCTATTAATGGACTTTTGTATCAACAGTGGAAAAACAACCAACAAACCTTACTGCTCAATTACGAACATCAGTTTAAATATTTTTCAGCTTATTTGATAGTATATTACAACCCCGAGGAAACTCAGGGCATTCAGCAAAACGAAATTGTAACCAGCCTCAAAGGACCAGGAATTCAACTATTAGTCACATACAATCATTAATTATGGCAGAAAAACCGATCATATCCATTGAAAAAGTCATTAAAAATTATCCCGTAGGCGGAAAGGAATTTAGAGCTTTAAAAGACATTACACTTTCCATAAATAAAGGCGAATTTGCAGGAATAGTAGGTCCAAGTGGTTCGGGTAAAACAACTTTGTTGAACATCATAGGGTCTCTTGATGTTCCAACCCAAGGAGAGGCACATGTGTTGGATAAAAACATAGCCGAACTCAGTCACAACGAAGCAGCAAAACTCAGAAACTACAATATTGGGTTTATTTTTCAAGTCTTCAATTTGCTTCCAGTGTACACTGTTTTTGAGAATGTGGAGTTTGCACTTCTACTTCAGAAAAACACCGTAGAACAAAGAAGAAAGGCTGTTTATGATGCCTTAGAGTGGGTGGGATTACAAGATCATGCAAACAAAAGACCAGATAAGCTTTCGGGAGGAGAAAGCCAGCGGGTTGCTATTGCTCGAGCAATGGTAAAACGGCCAAAGATTTTGTTGGCAGACGAACCTACAGCAAACTTAGACTCTGAAAATGCACATGGGATTTTAAAAACCATGAAGATGCTAAATAAAGAATTACAAACCACTTTTTTGTTTTCAACCCATGATGAAAAAGTAATGGGATATTTAGACCGAACCATACATTTGAGAGACGGAGCTTTAGAAAAAGACATCATCGAAAACAAAACCACCAGTGTATGAAACTAGCACTAAAATTAGCGTTCAAGAATCTTTGGGGTGCAGGAACAAGAACTGTTCTCAATGTTTTGGTTCTTTCTTTTTCATTTGTGATCATAATTTTACTCAACTCCATTATGGATGGTTGGGACCAACAGGCTCAAAAAGATAGTATTGTTTGGGAGTTTGGAGAAGGGCATTTACTGCACAAACAATATGACCCATTGGATTCTTTTACTATTCTCGATGGACACGGGCCCATCCCAAAAAATCAATTGGGTATAACCCCGATATTGGTGTATCAAGCAACCATTTATCCTCAGGGCAGGATGAAAGGAATTGTATTAAAAGGTATTGATTCTAACCAAACGATTTTGGAACTTCCTATTGAGAAAGTAAAAACAAGTGAGGCAAAATTTCCGGTAATTATCGGAAAGCGTTTGGCTGAATCTGCCAAACTAAACAAGGGAGATGAGGTTCAAATTCGATGGCGAGATAAAAACGGCACTTACGATGCAAACACCTTGACCATTGTCGATGTTTTTGATTCCAACGTCCCAAATATTGATAACGGGCAAATATGGATGGACATCAAGACCCTCTGGAAAATGACAGACTTGAACCAAGAAGCTTCATTTTTTGTGGCAGATAAAAATTACAAGGCAGAAGCTTTACCATTGTGGAGGTTCAAAAGTCAAGAAGCATTATTAAAGCAGCTCAAAGATTTGATCAACCAAAAGAAAACAGGTCAAGCCATTATTTATTTATTGCTTATGGCAATTGCCTTACTTGCTGTTTTTGACACTCAAATTCTTTCCATTTTTAGAAGACAGAAAGAAATAGGCACTTACATTGCTTTGGGAATGACTCGCAGTAGGGTAGTTCGTTTGTTTACAATTGAAGGAAGCATGTACAGTATTTTGGCACTAATTGTAGGAAGTATTTATGGAATCCCTTTTTTCATGTATTTAGCCCAAGTTGGTTTTGCAGTTCCACCTGCAGATCAAAAAATGGGAATTGCTATTGCAGAAGTAATTTTCCCTATTTATGGGATTAAACTCGTATTGAGTACTATCTTATTGGTGGTAATAAGCGCAACAATTGTAAGTTATTTACCAGCAAGAAAAATAGCAAAACTCAATCCCGTTTTGGCACTTAAAGGAAAGCAGCAATGATAAAATTTATTTTTAAAGGAATTATTCGAGACCGCAGCAAAAGCCTTATCCCCGTTTTGGTAATTACTGTTGGGGTAATGGTTACGGTTTTGATGTCGGGCTTTTTGAGAGGGGTACTTTCCGATATCGTAAATCAAAACGCCAAATTGGACACAGGTCATCTCAAAATAATGACCCGACCCTATGCAGAAAATAAAGATCAAATGCCAAACGATTTGGCTTTACTAGATCTACAAGATTTACGGGAAGATATAAAACAAAAATTCCCCAATGTTTTGTGGACACCAAGGATTAAGTTTGGAGGAATAATCGATGTCCCTGACTCCAATGGAAATACCAAAACTCAAGGCCCTGGATTGGGAATGGCTTTGGCAATTCTAGATACGACCTCTGGAGAATTGGAACGTTTAAATTTAAAAAAGTCGATTCAAAAAGGAAGACTTCCAATGCGAAAAGGAGAAATTGTTTTGAGTGATGCTTATGCAGAAAAACTAAAAATATCTCCCGGAGAAGAAATCACTTATTTTGGAACAACAATGGAGGGGAGTATGGTTTTCCAAAACTTTGTAATGACTGGAACTATTTATTTTGGATCCCCTTTGTTGGATAAAGGAACCTTTATTATTGACATCAAAGACGCCCAAGACATGCTCGATATGGAGGACGGTACTGGAGAACTTTTGGGCTATTTCGACTCAAAAATTTACAACGATATTGAGGCATCAAAAATAGCCAATGAATTCAATTCCCAATACAGCCATAGTACAGATGAATACGCTCCAAAAATGGTTACCTTAAAACAGCAAAATGATTTAAAAACCTCTCTTGATGTTGCAGAATCTTTTAATGCGATTTTCATTTTCATTTTCATCTTTGCCATGTCTCTGGTTCTTTGGAATACAGGCCTTATTGGTGGGCTCAGGCGTTACAAAGAATTTGGAATCCGCATAGCTCTTGGTGAATCCAAAAGAAACGTATTCGGTTTGCTGCTTGCAGAAGCTTCAATCATAGGATTGATCGGGTCACTTATTGGATCAATATTGGGAATAGGATTGTGTTACTACCTTCAAGAAGTGGGAATTGATATTTCAAAGGATGTCGAAAATTCAACTATCATAATGCCATCAATTGTTAGAGCTCACGTATCGACTAACCTCTTTTTTATTGGATTTATTCCCGGTTTATTTTCAATGTTATTGGGAACAGCACTTGCAGGGAGAGGTATTTTTAAAAGAGAAACCGCACGTTTGTTCAAGGAATTAGAAGTTTAACCAAAAGGGGACCATGAAAAAAATATTATTTGTATTGTTATTTTGCGCTTATTTTTCGAATGATTTATCAGCTCAGCAAAGTAGTAAGGAAGCGCTTGAAATCATAAAAAAAGTTGATAAAAACATGTTTTCTGAAACACAGATTATTACTTCAGAAATGATCGTTTATGGCAAACGAAAGAGCCGAACAATACGCTCAAAAGGATATTCCAAAGGACAGCAAAACAACTTAACGGAATACCTTTCTCCAGAAAGGGAAAAAGGGACAAAGATGCTAAAATTAGACAATCGCTTATGGATTTATTCGCCCGCCACAGACAGAACCATACAACTGTCAGGCCATTTGTTGCGGCAATCTGTAATGGGATCCGACCTTTCTTATGAAGACATGATGGAAGAACGCAAACTCTCGGATTTGTACAATACCAAAATTGTTAGAGAAGAAATCTATCAGGGCAGACCAAGCTGGATAATGGAACTTACAGCTTTTGTGGACGATCTGGCGTATGACAAACGAATCTTATGGGTTGATAAAAATAGATTTGTTCCTCTAAAAGAAAACCTTTATGCTAAAAGCGGGATTCTACTCAAAACAACTTTGTTTATGAATATCAAGCAAATCGATGGCAGGTGGTATCCCACTCGATTGAACTACAAAGATGTACTCAAAGATGGAAAGGGAACAGATTTTGTAATTCTAGACATTAAATTCAATCCAGCAATTTCAGATGAATATTTTTCTAAATCGATTTTAAGAAAATAAATTTGAATCAAGACCATAAAAAAAGGCGCCAAAGCGCCTTTTTAAATAAATTGGATTTTTTTTAGCGGTCTTTCCCAGCTAAATCAAAAATTCCTTTCTTAGTGTTTACGTGTCCTAGGTGAACATAAATTTGATCTTCGTGGGCACCATCAACCAAACTCCAAAACGTTTTTCTGGCCTTAGTAGCTTCCTCAGAGTCTGTGTTTTTTGCAGTTACTGCTTTCGCAAATTCAACCAAATTTGGGTAACACTGCCATACTTCAATATCAGAACTTGTCCCCATGTAGTGGTAAGAAACCCCGCCAGACAATGAAGACCCATCATCAACAGAACTTTTGATTCTCCAGTCATAAAATGCTTTCCCCATTTTTCCCCATGCTCCAGAAGAATTGTATCTTCCTACTACCATAACAAAATGGGTGTCAAAATCAGCCTTTTCGGATTGATAATACCCTGTTGATTTGTATGCAGCCCTAACTTCATCTGAATGTCCGTTGGCAAAAGATCTGTACTCTCTCCACTCCAATTTAAGAGCTTCTTTGGCACTTTCATCTTCCATTGCGTTTATTTTGGTTCTAATGTTTGCATTGGCAATATCAGCATCCTTGTGAAAATCTTCCATGGATTTGTATTGGGTGTAAATAACAAAGGTGTGACCCGATCCATACCAGTGTCTAAAAAGCCATTCTCCGGTCATTTTTCTGTTTTCTCCTAACGACATATCTGTGAACTTTTTGTGGAGTTCAACAAATCTCGGAATTTCAGAAATGGAAACATCATTAATGTAAAGAGCAGACTCATAACTGACATCATCTTGTGCATATGTGAACATAGACAAGAAAGCGATAAATAATAACAGTTTTTTCATAATCAACAATAATTGTGTTTTAAACTAAAAGTATCGATTTTATGGAAAAACAGCACTATCTTTTAGTTTTATTCTAAAACTAAAAAACAATTTCGAAGGAGGAAGAAATCTAAAAAATAAGAAATTTAAGAGAAAATGTTCTGAACTAAATGGTTTTTCAATAGCCTTTTGATTTGTTAACCGTATGATGAAGTTCTTTGTTTTTTAGAAGACGATTAACGTTTTTGATAATTTGTTTTACTCCTGCCAAAGAGTTTGTTATGCTAGCAATATGAGGAGTAATATTTACTTTGGGGTGGTCCCATAAAGGATTATTTTTGGGTAAAGGCTCTTGTTCAAAAACATCCAAAAAAGCTCCGGATAACTTCCCTGTATCAAGGGCATCAATAATATCGTTTTCTACCTGAACCCCACCCCTTGAAACATTGATTAGATAAGTCGATGGAGAGCATTGCTCAAAAAGGGTTTTGGACAATAATCCATGAGTTTGGTCGGTGTAAGGTACCGTACAAACAAGAACGTTACAGGCGTTTAAAAATGAATTTAATCCACCTTCACAATAAGTAATAATTCCTTCGATTTTTTTTTTGGTAGGACTGTAACCCACAACAGGAAACCCCATAAAATTTAGCTTTTTTGCGGCATCAGACCCCAAGGTTCCCATCCCCAGTACACCGACTTTAATAGCTCTTTCTGCTGAACCGTCATGATCCCATTTTCGATCCATTTGGTTTTGTTGAAACTTGGACCATTTACGTTGATAATACAAAACCGCAAAAAGAATATAATTGCTCATTGAAAATGAAAGTAGGGGATCTACGATTCTACTGATTGGAACCTGTGGATACAATTTGGGGTCGTTAACTAAATGGTCTACACCAGCCCCAAGTGAATAGTAAATTTTAGTATTGGTAAAAGGCAAAAGGCTTTCTTTGGGATGATTCCACAAAAGCAGCACATCTACGGTTTGAGGGGATGAAACATTGGGACCAACTTCTAGGCTTATGTTTTTATTAAAATCATTAAAAGCTTTTGTCCATTTGATCACTTCAGCTTCTGACGCAATGATTACCCAACGTAAATCTTCAAGTTTACTCACGGATATTAGGGGTCAAAGTTTTTTTCATAAAAGATTTTGAGAAAGCCATTGCCTGAGTTCTTGCGTCTGGATTACCTCCCAAATCAACCCCACGCTCAACACAAAAGAGAAGTCCTAATTTTTGAAGGATTGGGTTTGACATTGGAAATTGTAAATAGTTCATCAAGATATCACCATCTTCGGTTAACGTAAACATACAGTCTTTAAAGCTGTATCCTTTTTCGTTTCTTTTAATAGCTAATTCACTGTCAAAACTATGATGGGCATTTGGATAAACGGTAATATCAATATTGGTTTTTTCTTTCAGTTTATAGACAAGTAGCCTACAAGGTTCTGCAGGGGTCCAGTTGTCTATCTCACCAGCAAGAATATGAATTGGAGCTTGGGTGAAATCTGTATTTTCTGGATTTATGAAACAAGGAGGATAAAAGGCCAAATGAGAAGCAAAAGCATATTCTTTGGTAATTGCATTTTTTAGCGGCAACCATCCCGAGAACAAAGAAACCCCACCTCCCAGACTCCAGCCTGTTATCGAAACTTTTTCGGGGTCTATGTTGGGATGCTTCGACAGCTTTTCTAATGCTCGATAGGCATCCAAAATAATGGCAGCTGTGGTTACTTGATCTTGAGAACCAACCGTTGAGGTAATGTCTCTGCTTTTAAAACTGTTGAGTTCAAAAGTTGCAAAGCCCTCTTTTTGATACATTTCCATGTAATCAAGATGGTGTTTTTTCCATCCCAAACTTCCGGCTACCCCAATTATCAAAGCGTATTTTTTTGTTGGATTTAAAGAATCTATGGGAAGGGTTAACTGACCATAAACTTCTTGTTTTTCTTGATTTTCAAGATCCAGAATAATATCGCTAAATGCAAAGGGATTGGCACTTTCGAACGAGATCTTTTCTCTTTGGATTTGACTCTGAACGCTAAGCGAAGAAATTAAAAAAAGAAGAACAAATAGGGTTGCTGACGTTTTCAAAATAAAAATATTTAAAGATTACTAATGTAAAAACACATTCAAGATAGCACCTTATTTGAAACACCCCAATTAATAGAACTAAAATCGAGAGCTACAAAAGAGAATCTTTAATTTCTTGGTAATGAAAAAAGTTGAATCCTTTGGGGTTTGATTGGGAGATATTGACCATCGATTGAGCTACGGAATAAGCATTAACAGGCTTGAAGTTTGGAGGTATAAGAAATGAAAACAAAGGCATAATCCATTGTGCGATTTGCTCACCAGGTCTTTTTTCATTTCGTTTTCCCAACAATAGTGAGGGACGAAAAACAGAACAGCACGATAATTTTAAATCAAAAACAGCCTGTTCGATTTCTCCTTTGAGCTTTAAATAAAAATTAGAACTTTTGTGATCTGCACCCTGAGAGGATACAAACAAAAAATGTTTTACTTGATGTTTTTTACAAGCTTTGGCAAGGTTGTAGATTATGTCAAAATCAATTTTACGATAAGCATCTTTATCCCCTTTTACCTGAGCTTGTGTTGTGCCAATTGAAGCAAAAACAATTTCACTATTTTCAAGGGTTTGCTCGATGGCTTTTTGATCCAAAAAGTCAATAAGGTGAACACTTACTTTACTGTTATTAACCAAAAAAGATCTTCGTGTGACTACATTAATCTTACTGTAACGATCATCTTTCAACAGAATTTCTAGAAGCGAACTCCCAATCAATCCTGTACCTCCAAATAAAGTCACTTCTTTTGCTTTCATCAGTTCGAATTTAATCTTTTAAGACTGCCCAGCATTCCAATTCAATACGCGCATTTAAAGCAAGACCACTTCCTGCAAAAGCACTTCTAGCGGGTAATCTTTCAGGCTTAAAAAAACTCTTGTAGGCTTTTGACATTTGAGGCCAGTCTTTTATGTCAGCCAGCATACAGGTACATTTAAATACGTTATCAATAGAACTTTCCATGTACTCCAGGGTTTCACTAATGTTTTTGAGTGCCTGAATTGTTTCGGGAACAATTCCTCCTTCAACTAGAGTTCCATCGGAGGTGGTTCCCAGTTCTCCAGACAAGTAAATGATGTTGTTAACCAGAGTTGCTTGTGAAAAAGGATAACCTTTTTGTAGATGATCGTTACTGTTAATGTATAGGATCTGTTGTGCTGATAAACTTACACAAACAAAAGAGGCTAGAAGGATGGATAATAATTTCATAAGTTTTTATTTAAAGATACTATTTTCGTTTGTGAGAAAAACTTTTGAGCACATAGATTACTTACAAACTGCAAGTATTAACTTTTTTTGTAAATTGTAGTTATTAATCATAAATATATCTAAAATGAAAAAATTAATTTATTTGATTCTCTCTGCTACAATACTCTTTTCATCATGCAATCAAGCTCCAGCAGGACCATCAGCTGAAGACAAAGCTGTTTTCGAGAAAAATATTGATACTTTTAAATCTTTTGCTCAAAACTTTAACGAAGAAAACATGGATGGATTGATGGCCTTAATTGCAGATTCTGTGAAGTGGTCTCCACCATCTTATAACGAAAACAAGTTGTTGGGCTATGATGATTTCGGTGAAGCAGTAAAGGGCTATTTCGATAATTTTCAAGACATCAAGTTTGTAGAAGGTAAAGGACTGATAGGATCTGACAAAGGTTTCTGGGGAGGATCAACTTTCTCTAGTGGAAGTGCAGATCCCAACCCCAATATTCTTCGGGTTTATGGAACTTGGATGACAACGCACACTGCCACAGGAGCTCCAGCCAATAACAAATGGTACGCTGTGATCTCATTTAACGAAGACGGTAAAATCGCAACATTCTCTGATTGGATGGATGTGAACGGCATGAATGTTCAGATTGAGCAATACGTTGCCTCTCAGGAAGCAGAATAATTTTGATTTGAAAGGTTTTCAAAACCCTAAAATATTAGTTGCAATAAACAACTATTTTTATATCTTGAACGAAATTTAAAAACAAATAAAATGAAAAAAATTACACTGTTTACGTTATTTTTAAGCTTGAGTTTTTCTGTTTTTGCACAGAGAAACGCTAAAGCAGAATATTGGAATACATGGCATTATCAGCCAAAAGAAGGAATGATACAAAAGTTTGAAGCTGCAGCGGCCGCTAAAACTAAAATGTTCAATGCGTCCCCCAACAACTTGATTGTAACCTATAAAATTATGACTGGAGATAATGCAGGAGTTTATGAGCGTATCATGCCATTTCAAACTTCGGCAGACTATGATAAAGATAAATCCAAAGAGTTAAACTATTGGAGTTCTAATGTATCAAAATATTGCACACCAAAAGGAGGACAGCAAATTTGGCAAAGACTCAAGTGGGCAGATGTAAACGTAAGCGAAGAGGCAAACCCATCTAAGCATTTGATGAAGACTGTTTTTAGTGTTAAACAAGACCAATTGGATCATTTTTATCGATTTATTGAGCGTATTGGAAAAGTTCAGGGGAAATTTAATAAAGATTTGTCGAGCATTACCCTTAGATTACATTCTGGAGGAAATCGAAATCTTTTTGTACGCTATGTAGGATTTGAAAAACATCAAAGTGAACCTAGTGGTATTGAAAATACTTGGGAAGAAGAATACGATGAAATGTTTGGATGGAATTCTTGGACCAATGATATTGAATTATTTGATCAATCCCTTGAGATGTGGGGAAGACAAAACGAAAAACTCAGACTTGTTGAATCCATGCTACCCTCAACAAACTAATACTTATTTAAATAAGTATAATAGAAATACCCTCCTAAACAGGAGGGTATTTTTTTGATTTAAACTTGAAATGTATTGTTGTGCCCTAGAATACAATTCTCAACACAATATTTGTTTTTAAAATCTTTTTATCAACACTCTAGTAAATGTTTTGCTGAAGGTTTCATTGGATATTTCTTGATTGAACAATTCAAAAGCTTTTGACTCACGATCGTTCTTAGGGCCAAAACTCAGCGCTTTGGATAAATTAGCATAAGTTCCATAGATGTAAGCGTTTTCGCCATTATCAGTTCCATGAACAATTTGACCAGCACCAACTGATCCCTCGAACTTAAAAGTTTTCATGAGCTTACCAAATGCATTTACAAAGTTGCCGATATCTTTTACTTTGAAAACCCAAGCCTGACCAATTGGAAACTCAACATCAGAATTGAAACTCACCAATCCATTTCCAGCTGAGGNCCGAACATTTTCAACATTTTTCTGCATTTTTGAGATNTAAAGATCCCATTTTGAGCCAGTTAAAGAGCCTCTAAACTTCCCTAAACTTTCTGCTGAATTTGAAACAAAACTCAAAATATGAGTTGCATTTTCATGAGTACCCTTAAAAGGAATACTTGAAAACTCAACACTTACATTTTCTGGAATCTCGATGCTCGAATAATAGTTGTCTACCAAAGAGGCAACATTTTCGGCATTTTCGGCTTTTACTTCGAGTAGTACATCGTACCAAAATGTGTTTTGTGCAAACATTGAAACGCTAAAGAATAACGTAAATACTAATAGTAATTTTTTCATAAGAATTTAAATTTATTTTATTTTCGTGAATATACAAAGGATATCTTTACTTGCACACAGCAATTAATGTTTTACTTTAAAAATATTATGTTCAATATCATTAAAAATTAATCGTACATTACTATTGTCTAAAAAAAGAATGAAATTAAGTTTTAGAAATACGCTTCGCAGAAGCATCGGTTACTTGCCGTTTATGTTGTGTTTTACGGTTTTATTATTCACCCCAATTTTTGAGCAGTTTGTGACTTGGAATGCCTTTTATCAAATTGTACTTTTTATTGGAGTAGTTTGTATTCCTGCATATTTTACAAAGCGCATGTCGTATGTTGATATTGCTTGGCCTTGGGGGCTTGTTTTAATTGGAGTACTTGTTCTAATTTTTGCAGAAGGGTATTGGCTAAGAACCTATTGTATTGCCGCAATGTATGTTTTTTGTGGTTTGAGAATGGGAATTGGTGCTTTGGTTTTATTCAAAAAAGGACATTTAGACACAGAACTTTCGAGGTATCAGTTTCAAAGAATACGATGGGAAAAACAGGGATACCCCAATGAGAACCTTTCCCTTCAATATGAAATTATGATTCAATGCTTTGCCAACATCACTTTTTTGGCAATGCCCGCAATCTTACAAGCCTTTAATCCTCAAGACCACATTTCTTTTTTGGAGATTTTGGGATATTCATTTTGGTTTTTATTCTTGATTATGGAGCATGCAGCAGATCTTCAAAAACAAGCATTCCTCAAGAAAAGCCGTTTAGAAAATAAAAAAAGGCAAGTTTGTAACGTTGGTTTATGGAAGTACAGCCGTCATCCGAATTATTTTGCGGAATGGATGGTTTGGAATGCTCTAATTTTGACTTCTATCCCTTCGTTAATTCACTATCAATCCAATCTTGATTTTCTTTTGTGGATTGGTCTTTTGGGCTCTCTTCTGTACGTTTCTAGAATCATGTACACCACCTTAGTTTATTACACTGGCGCGATCCCTTCGGAGTATTATTCGGTTCAGAAAAGACCAGATTACAGAAAACATCAAGAAACAACAAATATGTTTTTCCCTGGGATTTCCAAGAAGAACTAATATTTTTACATTAAAGCAATATTACATTTATGAATAAATCTAGAGAATTTGACATTATTATTTGGGGAGCTTCTGGTTTTACAGGAAGATTAGTAGTTGAATACTTGTTTAAACAATACGGTACATCTGGGAATCTAAAGTGGGCAATGGCTGGTCGTAACCAGGAGAAGTTAGAAAACGTACGAGCCTCAATAGCCGATACTTCTGTGCCTATTGTTGTTTCAGACAGTTCTGATGAAGCCAGTATCAAACAGATGGTACTTAGGACAAAAGTAATTTGTACAACGGTAGGACCTTATGCTATTTACGGGTCAAAGCTTGTTGCTGCTTGTGTAGAGAACAAAGCCCATTATTGTGATTTGGCAGGTGAGGTACAGTGGATGCGACAAATGATTGATAAGTATCAGGAAGCAGCTCAGGCCAATGGTGTAAAAATTGTTCACAGCTGTGGTTTCGATTCTATCCCCTCCGACATGGGAGTTTATTTTATTCAAAGAGAGGCTAAAGCACAAAAAGGGCAGCGTGCAAAAAAAATCAGTATGCGGGTAGCTGCTATGAAAGGCGGTTTGAGTGGTGGAACATACGCAAGTTTGAGCAAGGTTATGGAACAAGCACAACAGGACAAAAGTATTTACAAGGTTTTGACCAATCCCTACGGTTTGAATCCCACTGACCAACAAGAGGGTGAGGATCGTCCCGATCTCATGTCAGTCGTATTTGATAAAACTTCTCAAAGTTATGTAGGGCCATTTATCATGGCAGGGATCAATACAAAAATAGTTCGGAGAAGCAATGCTCTTAGTAATTATTCTTATGGCAAGGATTTTCGATATGATGAGGCTACCCTGAGTGGAAAAGGATTTAAAGGAAAAATGAGGGGTATTCTTGCTGCAATTCCATTGATGTTTATGACTGCTAAACCAAAATCAGTTTTAAAAAGTATTGCGAATAAACTTTTACCTAAACCCGGTGAGGGACCCAACAAAGAGCAAAGAGAAAATGGTTTTTACAACCTTCGATTTTATGTTACTTTGGAGGATGGTTCTTCGGCTATGGGTAAAGTAACAGGTGACAAAGACCCGGGATATGGTTCAACATCCAAAATGTTAGGTGAAACCGCAGTATGTTTAGCAGTGGATGAACTGCCGAAAATCAGTGGGGTTTTAACTCCTTCTGTTGCAATGGGAGACGCTCTTTTGCAACGCCTAGAACAATCTGCAGGATTGACTTTTAGTCTTAAGTAAAAAGAAATTATTGTTTAAAAATCGATTGGGAATCAATTGCCACAAGCACCTTCATCATAGGAAGTAACGCCAGCTACTCCTGCATAACAACTGTTGCTGTATGTTACACTATCGCAACCGCAAACAGGTTGATAAATTTCGATGCAAACAAAGTCGGTTGCTATGGAATTTTCATCAATACAATCGGGAGTATTTTCTTTTTGTTTGGAACAAGATGTAAAGAAGAGAATAGCAATCAATAATGTAGGATTTTTCATCAATTAAAGATATTTAAAAATAAATATTTCAAAGTGTTTTTTTAGATAAAACTGGGTTTTGACAAGATTTATTCTGAGGTATTTAATCCAGTCAATTGCACTTTGTAGAAAAGGATTTGATGATGTGTAGCTAATTTCACTTCACTTTTTGTTGTAATCCAATTTTCCCAAGAGGCCTCTAGTCCTTTTATGGGAATTAAGTCTACCCACATTTGAAAGGATTTAGGGAAACCCTTTTCATCAAAACGCCAAAGGTAGGAGTCCCCAGGAGTTGTACCTCCTGAGGTGTAGGTTACTAGTAAAGCTTTTTCATCATTGTTTAACTCAACTAGGCGACGTTCTACTCCCTTGTCAAATGCCTTAAAGGGTGCTACAAGCCAAAAAGAATCGTTGTTAAAATAAGCCAAAGCTTTTTTGATGTGTTCTTGTTTTTTTTCACCTGAATATGCATTCCCGTTCAAGAAAACTTTTGATTTTGAAGTGTTTTTTAAATCTAAATCAACTTTGATTTTTTCCCAGACCACAATGCAGCTACCTTCCTTTTTGAACCACTCATATTGCCTTTTGTTTTTGAATGTCCAAGCCAAATAGTTGGTGTTTATATATGCTTCGTAATTCAAAGAATTTCTCATCTGAATTGCTAAGTTATCAGCTTCAGCACCAATTTTCCCAGAGGGTAATTTTTGATTAAACGATATGTAAAGGAGGGCAACAAACACTAAAATTGAAGCCCCAATCCCGAGGATGATTCTTCCCAAAATTATAAATACTTTTTTCAAAAGTTCTTTTTTGTTAAATATAAAATTATATGTTTAGATTATGTTGCAATTCGAAAAAACACCGATAATTTTTTTTACATTGAACTTGATATTGTATGAATTTAGTTTGTAATTATTTTCATAGGATTACACATAACCAAAACCGTAAAACACAATAAAATGAAAAAGGCTTTTGTATTTTCTTTCATTCTTCTTTTAGGACTGATTTTTTTTAGTTTTTATGACCTTATGCCAAGTAAGGGATCCCCTTTGAGTACTTCGGAGTTGGAATTTTCTAGCGAAAGAGCCTTGATCCCTCTGAAAGAAATATCGAAAGCCCCTCATTACATTGGATCTGAAGAAAACAGACGTGTTCGAGCATTTCTAATTCAATCACTTGAAGATTTGGGATTAGAACCCGAAACACAACAAGGATATGTTTTTAACCAAAGGAGGGGTCAAATGACACAACCGGTCAATATTATTGCTAAAATAAAAGGTACATATTCTACAAAAAGTCTTTTGATTTTTTCTCATTATGATAGTGCCTTGACCCCCTCCTTTGGAGCCAGTGATGCAGGTAGCGGAGTGGTAACCATACTGGAATCTCTAAGAGCTTATAAAGCCAGTGGAAAGCAACCCAAAAACGATATCATAATATTGTTTACAGATGGGGAAGAGGTGGGTTTAGAAGGAGCTAAGTTATTTATTCGATCACATCCATGGGCAAAAAATGTGGGACTTTCGCTCAACTTTGAGTCCAGAGGGAGTGGAGGTCCAAGCTCAATGATTGTAGAAACTAATCAAGGTAATAAAAATTTAATTCAAAGTTTTATGGCGGCTAGCCCGGAGTTTCCTGTTGCCAGTTCTTTGTTGTACAGTGTTTACAAAATGCTTCCCAATGATACGGACTCAACTATTTTGAGAGAGGAAGGAGATATTGAGGGTCTTTTTTTTGCATTTATAGACGATCATTTTGATTATCATACGGCTGGGGATAGCTTTGAACGCCTCGACCGAAATACCCTTCAACATCAAGGTAGTTATTTGCTCCCTCTTTTGCATTATTTTTCAAATGTCGATTTGGAACATCTCAAGAGCGAGGAAGATTATGTTTACACCAATTTTCCTTTTTTAAAGATGATTGCTTACCCTTTTGATTGGATTATGCCAATGACCCTTTTGGCTAGTTTACTATTTATCGGTCTTCTTTTTTTTGGATTTAAAAGTGGGGCACTCAATTTTAAACTCATTCTTAAAGGTTTTGTACCTTATCTTTTGTCTTTGATTTTTGCTCTTCTGCTGGGATTGTATGGATGGAAATTGATCTTAAAATTGTATCCACATTATCAAGAAATTCAACACGGATTTACTTATAATGGACATGCTTACATTGGTTTTTTTGTTGCCTTAACTTTGGCAGCTATTTTTTATTTTTTCCAGAAATTCTCCTTGGGTGTAAACATCGTTAATCAATTTGTTGCACCGCTGTTTTTTTGGTTGATTATTAATATTCTTTTGGCCTTTTATTTAAAAGGAGCTGCTTATTTTATTCTTCCCTTTTATTGTGCACTACTGTCTTTTGGATTGCTTTTAAGAGATGAACGTACTGGCCCGTTTTTACTTCTGATCTTGGGATCACCTGCAGTATTCTTGTTCAGTCCATTGATTCAAACTTTCCCGGTAGGTTTGGGGTTAAAAATGATCGTTGTGAGTACTCTTTTTACTGTTTTACTTTTCGGGTTATTATTTTCTTTTATGGGTTCATATGACTTCAAAAAGTCTTTGTCTGGAGGTTTTCTGCTTCTCACATTTATTCTTTTTTTTCATACACATTTAACCAGTGAATTTAATGAAGATCGTAAAAAGCCAAACAGTCTAATCTATTCTCAGGACCTGAGTTCAGGGGTAGCCTCTTGGTTGACTTACGACTCTTTTTTGGACGACTGGACCAGAAGTTATTTAGGTGAAAGCCCAGTACCTGTCTCATTAGACTCGGAGAAGGCAGGTTACAGCAAATATAATTCAGACTTCACCTACACTTCCAAAGCTCAGTTTGTGAACATACCTCACTACAAGGCTCAATTTACTCAAGATACACTTATCGGAGATCAAAGGTTTACATCGTTTCGGTTGATCCCTGAAAAAAAGGCACACGTTTTGAGGCTTTATGCTGACTCAGAAGTTTCTTTTGATCAACTTTCTTTTAATGGGGTTGAGGTTTCAAAATCCAGTTCAAACGAGCTTTTGTTTACCCAATCGAATAATAGGCTCCTTACCTTTTATGTTTCTGAAAAAGATACACTTGAGATTTCCTATGTTCTTTCTAAAGAACAGCATCCGACATTTACACTTTTTGAGTATTCATTTGACTTGATGAACAATCCATGGCTTGAAATGAAAGAACGATTAAAGCATATGATGCCAAAACCTTTTGTGTACAACGATGCCCTACTGATCAGGCAAAAAATAATACCTCCCTTAGATTTATAAAATAAAAAAAACCCTCTAATAAAGAGGGTTTTTCGTGAAAGTAGAATTTTTTTTTATTTATTCAAGAAAATAAATTTTTTCAGAACTACACGATCTTTAAGGTCTCTTAGTTTTGAAATGTTATCATAAACTGTATCAGCATCATAAGAAGGTTTAGCACCTTCTTTTAGAAAATCAGAATATTTTTCGTACCAATCAACTGTGAAATGTGTCCAAGATAAATCAGTACCCATTCGATCAATTCTTTTTGCAAAACTCCATCCTTCTCTGGCATCGGTTTTTGAAATAGATTTGGTAAATGACTTTTCTGCGTCTTCATAACTTTTGTATTTACCGTCTTTAACTTTCATAAAGTTCATTACTGCAATGTCCGGGTATTCGGTAACCCCTTTTTTGAGAACGTCAGCAACATTAACCATTTGTGTTTCAAAAATAATTTTGCGATTTTCAGCATTCTTTTTTCCCCAATCTTGAAGTTCATTTTGAGCAAAATCTGGAAACACTTCGGTCCATTTTTTCCCTTGATAATCCTCATCCATTTTGTCAAGATCATAAATACTTACAGCCAAATGGGTAAAGGGTGTTTGTGCACCATTGATTACTTTCCAAACATGCCATCCATAGATTTGCCCATCATCGATGTAGTTTTGGTTCATTTTTTGAAACTTTAATTTTAAGTTTTGATCATAAGCCCCAATGTCTTCTGCTTTAATGAATGCAAAATCAAAAGCAATATTTTGACCATAAACAAAGGTTGTTACAACAAATAATAAAAGTGTAAATAGATTTTTCATTTTTAAATGATTTAGTTAAATAATTTACTATTAAATACAATATATAAATTTAATAGTGGTTGAGCATTAATTTTTTTTACCACTTTCCAAGCATAATTCGGGTAGTTGATCGAATCAGTTTTACTTCACCTGAGTCCTCCCAATATTTCTTCCAGCCAGCTTGAGCAGCTTTATTTTTTTCTCGGTATTTGCTTGTACTCATTGCCGTTTTAAAATCATCTACTCCAACCAAAACATAATGTGTTTCACCTGATGGGCTTCTTCCTAAACCAAAGGATCCTAAGGTAACTCTTCGGTCATCTGGATTGAATTTGCTGTTGTATGTTTTAAATGCATCAGCCATTTTAGAAGGTTCATCAACCCTAAGCCAATATACGTTTTGAATTGGATGTGCTCCTATTTCTCCAAAGGACAACAAGCTTTTGCCTGCTGCTGAGGAATGACTTTTGATGTACCTACCTAATTTGGTTAAAAACAATTGCCAACTCTCACTTGGGTCTTGTGAGTATTGAGCTCCAATAGCGTCTAAACTTCCCGTGAAAACAATCGAATGAGAAAAATCAACTCCGTTGTCATTAAAGTGATTTTCAAATAAAAAAACAGAAACTCCTTCTGCTTTACTTCCTTCTTTACTGAAGTAATCTCCCATTAATTTTCCTACAATTTCCACGTCTTCTCCGGCAACAGTAAAATTATAAGAAGTCCAATGATATTCTTGGGCAGAAAGAATTGTGGTAACAAGAGCGAATACACATAACAGTATTTTTTTCATAATAAAATAGTTTAAAAATTCTTTTAAAGATATTAATAATAGTTGCATTTAACAACTATTTTAGTCAATCAGGTATTGAAATTTTACAAAAAATTGGGAGCGGTTAAATTGAAGAAGTTGAAAATGTGCATCCTCAAGATTTTCAAGGGTTGTTTGATTTCCGCCTAAATAAAAAATAGTAGAAGGATTTGGATTCCATTGAACTAGAGGCTGAATAAAAAATTGATTATTAAAACTATTTTTTTCGGTAATTATGCGAATATTAAAAGCTTTATTGAATTGGTAACGAACGTTCAAACGAGCAATTGAACCCTCAAAAAAGTCTTCTCCACCGTCGATTCTTTCTAAACGAGAATAGCGCCATGAAGGATTAATATTTAAGTTGTCGTTTAATTGAAGTCCAAAAGTTAGAAAAGCTGAACGAAGTAATCCAACTTCAGGCACAATTTCATTTACCGATAGGTCTTTTCCTGCGGTTAAGTTTATTCTAAAATTTATAGATTCTGAAGGATTCCCAGAAAGAGTTAATTCACTTGTAGGTAAGTCGTTAAACCGAATTTGCAAAAAGGTCTTTACTGCATCGTAATCTAGTGTATATCTCAATTCTGTTTGTCCGAATGTGGTAAGAAATGCAAAGAAGTCAATACTGAAATTCTTATAAAGGTCTTCAAAAGTGTAGACCACATCTATTTTAGTTCCAAACCCAAAAGCTTGGAGACCCGGTTTGTTGAGGATGTTTTGATATTTATGAAAAAGTGTTCCCCAACGGCGGTTATTTTTTACAACAAAACCAACATCTGCTCGATATTGAGGTGAAATATTCCGATAGAAGAAATAGCTTTCCCAGTGTTCAGTATTTCGATAAAGTTGGAAATACAGTGCATCCCCATTTAATTTATCCCCGTCCAAAGCAACAGTTTTCCCCTGAATCGATTCTTTTGAATCAATCCAATCTTGAACGGGTTCTTGATTAAAGTTTTTAAAAAGTTCAAAACTTAGCCTCCATTTTTTATTCCAAAGAAAAATACCGTCAAGTCCCAACAAATGACCATAACCCCCTCCGTCATAAAAACGGTTTGTAAACATAGCTCCAACCCGTGATTTATTACTAATCAATTTTTGATAACGAAAAACATTTACCAAACTTTTTCCTCCATTTCCGGTAAATGATCGATCCTCACCTCCTACTAAATAAGGAGTGCTATTGTCAAGTGCATTTAATAAAAAGAAGCGCGACTTTTTCCCTTGACTAATCATTTTTGAAGCAATAATAGGCTCTGCTATGGATCTGGAGTAAAAGGCTCCATCAGTAAAATTGACAAGATCTGCACCACGGTTGAAAAAGGGTCGACGCTCAGGGTATAAAAGCGAAAAAGAAGAGTTAACATCAATTTGAGTTACATCGGCTTCAACTTGAGAAAAATCGGGATTGATCGTAACTTCTAAACTGGTGTTTTTATTTAAATCCATATTAACCCCTAGGCCAATTCCAACATTAGGTTTCCCGTAGCTTAAATTTTCATCAGTGTTATCTCGTTCTCCGCTAACATTGCTTGAGAAATATGGGAGAAATTCAAGTCGTTTATTAATCACAATATCTTTTAAAATCAAGCGGTCGGTTGTTTGACAAACTACACACGAATTATCACGATCCCGCGGCTGACTACTAACCTCTATTTGATTTCCATTTTCTACATATCTGCGATAAAAATTGATATGCCACGTTTGATTTGTTCCATTTGGGAATGGGATTTCTGAAAAAGGGATTTTCATTTCAATTTGATAACCATCATTAACAATAGTTCCAGCTGACTCAAAGTTTACATTAAAACTACTGTCGTAACGATCTGCATCAGTAAGAGCGTTTACTTGTTTCACATCAAATTGACTTCCTAATGCGTTGACCGCCAACCCTAAATTATTTCGAGAATCCGCATAGGGATCTAAACGCACCAAAAACACATCATCATTCCAAATATTAAAATCATCCCTAGGACGAATAGACGCACGAATATTGGATGGATTATCTTTAGCATAAACTCCGATGAAAACATAACGATCCGAATAGGTAATATAGGCTATGGTTTCTTTTTGAGAAGCTTTATTATTTGCTGGATTAAATTCAATATCCAAGGGAACTTGAAGTGCACTTTCCCATTCATTTGGATCAAGTTTCCCATCAATTACAATAGTAGAAACTTTTGTTTTTTTTGGAGTAAAAGTTTCTTGTGCATTCCCAAAGAAACTAAAAAGACAAATCAAGAAAAATATTCTCATTAGATTCAGGCTGTTTAAAAGAGTAAAGTTATAATTAATTAAAGTAAATTTTTATAACACACCAGAAGATAAATCCATTTATGATCATATAAAAAAAGGAGGGAAAGGATCTTATCCAACCGTCTTTGATTTTTATGCGAACAGCAAAACCCATAAACATCAAGACACATAATCCGAGCGAACTAATCCCCCAAAGAAGCTTACTATAACTCAAACTTAAAAGACCTAAGCCTCCCAGAATCTGAAAGAAACCAGTAACTTTTCGATAATTTGACAAGCCATATCTTATGAATTCTTTTTCCATGTTTTCACTTAAAAAACAACCGATGCCAAATCCCAAAAAAGAAATTCCAGAAAAATAGCTCAATGCTTGTATGGTGAACATTTATATGATGTTCAACTGAGAGGCAGCGATTAATAGTGAAAGGCATAGTAAACCGAATGCAGGAAGGTATTTTTGTATGGGATTACGAACGCTAAAGTGAGCATAAAGAGCACAAATCATTAAAAATGCAATTCCTAAAGTTGGAATAAGAATGAATTCGGAATGCCAAATACCCACAATTAATAAAGTTGATAAGGATATCTTTGCAGCACCTACCATGGAGCGAGTTAGATCAGATAGACCATATTGATTAAACTCCAATTGGATGTTATCAAATCGAAAAACCCAAACAATTATTATTGTTACGGCGATTATTATTTGAGCAAGTGTAATTAATAATTCCATTTTTTATTTAAATATAATAAATAAATATTTTTAAGTCAATATCAAATTATTTTTGTTTTTCAAATGCGAGAATTTAATTGCAGCAAATAGACCTAAAACTGAAAAAGCAGCAAGCATCATAAATACTTGCTGATGACCGTAAATCCCGGGAGATTTATCCAACAGATAACCCATAATAGGGCCCATGAATATATCGGGAGTGTATCCAATTACAGAAATAACTCCTACAGCGGTTCCGGTAATCCTTATTGGGATATACCCTTCTTGGAATACAGCAAAATATAAAGTTCTTAATGCATAGACTCCTGTAGTTGTGGTGATCAATGATAAAATAAAAAATAACGATGCTCCCGATTGAATAAGCCCAGTAGCAAATAAAAGTGCACCGGCTAACATGACAATAAACCCATTGATTAGCCATGCAGCTCCACGAGTTTTATCAGCCAACAATCCGATAGATACACATATTACTGGGCGGAGATATAATTGAAAAGTGCCAACTTGTGCCGCTTCAATTTCATTAAACAACATGACCTCTGCAGCATATAAAGAAAATATATCTGTAATTTTATATCCAACATATGCAGAAAGTACAATGAGCATTAGCCACCATACGGATTCAATTTTAAAGACTTTTTTGATGTTTGAGATTGTGTGAGTATCTGAGTTTTGTTTTGATGAACTTCTGTTTTGATCTTCCATGAACAAAAAAACTAACCCACCAACTACAATTGCTAGCATTGAGGTAAATAAAATAACATATCGAAAAGCTTCTTTTCGTTCTTCTAGAAAGGCATTTACAATATTATCTGGCAGGAGCATAGAGAAGATAAAAACTCCAACAGCACCTATAGTGGCCGCTACAAACCCTCTACCACCTTCAAGTAAACCAAAAGCTTTTCCTTGTTGCATTGTTCCCCCCCAAACACGTGTTCCTTTAATCATTGCTCCCCAAAACAAAAAAACAGTTGTAAACCCCCAATAGCCATAGATGATTTTTAGAATTAAATATGATGGAAAAGTAGCCATCAAAAAGCCACCGATTGAGGTTAGTACAAGCGAAACAGAAATTAATTTTCTAGGGGTAAATTTATCTGCAAGGGTTCCTCCATACACATATGATAAAAGTGCAATAATACCATAAATAGAAAAACAACTTCCAAGTTGTAAATTGGTTAAATTAAAAACATCTAAAAAAGTAGGTCTAAATATCCGCGCCAAAACAAACGGTAAAATAAAAACAGTCTCTCCTGCCAAAATCAATAATATAATTTGATAGTAAGAAACACCGTGTTGTGGCTTTTGCATGTGAGGTTTTTATAATAAAAGTTGTAAGGTAGTAAATTTGAATGTTAGTAATAGTTTTTAATATGTAAGGGAAGAAAATTGAAAAAACAATCCAAATTCAAGCCGAAACTTTTAAGCCTTTTTCAGACTTAATTATCGAGTTAATTTTAAGGTTTTAATATATTCAGTTGGAGATAAATTCATTACTTTTTTAAAATTATTAAAAAATGTAATTCGGGATTCAAAATGACATTTCTGAGCAAGTGCTGCAATAGTTTTGAACTCAAGGTATCCATTTTTAATGAGCTTTACAGCGAATAAAATCCTGATTGTGTTGGAATATTCTTTGACAGAACAAAAACAATAGTATTTAAACAAAAACTTAATGTGATATTTAGGGATTGAAGTTAGTTTTGAAATTTGAGTAACATCAAGGACATATTTACTTAGTACTTCATCATTGCTTTCCAAGGTTTTTATCAAATATAAATTTTCATTGATATTAGAAAGTATTGTTCTGTAGACGTTCAAGTCTTTTGAATCTACTCTAGTAATTAGTGAACTACTCCAGATTTTTATATGTTGGGAATGGTTTTTTACAAGAATTTTGAGCAAGTTTTTTTCACCAAATAAAATAATGGGATTTATCAATAAATAGCACAGTAATACTAACCAAATTACAGAAGAATATAAAATTGAGCTTTTGACAAAAATAGTTTCATTTCCCGGGGTAAACCAGAAAAATTTGAGCCCTTGAAACACCATAATCCCAGTGATTAAATAAACCAATAAAATCCATTTTTGTGTCGCATCAAGGTTATTTAACTTGGGTTTCGAGATTTTAAAATATTTAATTAGTTCAATAAAAGGAATTATATAGTAAACAACAAGTGTCAAAGAAACTACAATTTTATTCCATCGAAAATTAGGGAGAAATAGATTCACTATAATTACATATAAAACCGGAAGCACGAAGGATATAATTGTTAAATATTTATTTTTTTGTACTTGAACAAGACTGATCAAAAAATTTGAATAAAAAGCAAAAACGAGTAAGAAATAATTTGAGTATAAATGTACTGGAGAATATGTTTTGCTTGTTAATCCTAATTCGAATGCAGCAAGATCAAACCTTTGCAGACCTATTATAATTAATACTGCAATGAAGTGTATGTTTATTGTATCGTTTTTTTTTAAATAAAAGAGGCAAAGTAAAGCTATGCCGAAACATAATAATGAAACAAGTAATGCAATAACCTCTATAATCATGTTTCAAAAATAAACAATTTGTTTCGTTTTGAAGTAATCTTAAAATTAATTACGATGTTTTTTTCTGCAACATTTTACATTTTGTTAATATAGTAATAACATAAAATCAGCCCCAGTTTAAAGTATTATAGACAGATCAAATTAATGACTAAAAATTCAAATTATCCAATATATTTATTAATCGGTATTTTCTTGGTTACAGCAAATTCCACTCAAGCTCAAGTACAAGAAAATACAATCTTAGATCGTTTCAACCGTAACGTTTTTAATCCTGCTTATGTAGGTAGTGAAGGGAAGGTTATTGCATTCAATACAAGATCCACGTGGAAAGGGATTGCTGATGCTCCAAAAACAAATTACTTCATGTACAGTGGAAGCCCCAAAAAGAATCTTTCTTTTGGGCTTTCTGTAATTTCCAATAAGATTTACATAGACACTCGAACACAATATGCCTTAGATGCTAGTTACAAACTAAAGGTTGGGAATCGATACAATTTATTTCTGGGGGTAAAGGCAGGAGCAACAACTAAAAATAGTGATTTAGACGAATTGGATAGAATTACTACTGTTGAAAATCCTGCAATCGCCCAAACTGACAAAGCAACATTTCCTGTCTTTGGTTTTGGTGCACTGCTAAAATCAGAAAAATTTTATGCTTCAGTCGCAATTCCAAATGTTTTAAATCCATCCAAATTTGTAAAAGATGAAGTTTTTATAAGCAGTGAAAAACCGTCTGTATATTTTTTAACTGGTACTTCCATCGAAACAGGAGTTTTTGGATCAAAAATTAAACCGTATTTAAGTGCAAAAATAATCCCTGATAGTAAAAACCAAACACATATTGGAGGGACCTTTGATTTTAAAGATACGGTTGAAGTTGGAGGAGGGTACAAAAGCACAGGATATACCAACATCATATTATTGGTTAAAACTAAATCAGGGCTCACTATGGCTTATGCCTATGATTTTGGTACACCCAATGGACCAACAGCAGTAACACAGAGTGGATACGAGTTTGTCCTCAAATTCAATTTTAAATAAATAAAACAACATTTTAAATTAATAAGAATGAACATAATGAAATCAATTAACTTTTTGCAAAAAATCATTTACCTAGCAATTTGTTTTCATCTACAAATTGCATACAGTCAGGTTGGTATCGGGACAGAATCACCATCAGCTTCAGCTATTTTAGATGTTGTTTCACCAAATAACGACAAAGGAATATTGATTCCCCGGCTAACATTGAGTGAAAAAAATAACATCAGTAGCCCAGCAATTGGTTTGTTGATATATCAAACTGACGGAGACCACGGTTTTTATTTTTATGATGGGAACTGGAAGCAATTATTTTTTACTGGTTCTTCAGGCTCTAATACCTCCACTCCAACTTTTTTATATGGTACTGAAAACATATTATTGGATGGTACAACTTCTCCCAATGTAGGATCCATGGAGAGAAGCGTTGGTTTGGGATATTTGACTCTGAATAATGTAACTACTGGAAACAAAAATGTAGCGATAGGTTCAAGATCAATGAAAGATAATACTACTGGGTATATGAATGTGGGTATTGGTTGGAATTCATTAACTAAAAATACTACTGGGGGAAGAAATGTTGCTATTGGAGGAAGTGAAGCTTTGGACGCAAACACAACAGGATCAAACAATCTGGCAATAGGTGATAGGTCAATGACATATAACGTTTCAGGTCAAAGTAATGTTGCAATTGGCTCAAATTCTCTTCTTAACAATAATTCGGGTAATTACAACACCATGGTAGGTGTAGAAGCTGGATCCAGTATCAGGACAGAAAGCGGAAATACAGGAAATGATAATGTGGGATTGGGTTACAGAGCATTACAATTAAATTATAGTGGAGATAGAAATGTTGCAATAGGTTGGGATGCATTAAGAAGAACAAAAGGCTCAAGTAATATTGGTTTAGGCTATAAAGCTGGATGGTATAATGTTGATGGAAATAATAATACTTTTATTGGGAATCAAGCCGGTATTGGCTCAGGCAATGCAACAAACCTGTCTAATGCTACAGCTATTGGCGCAAATGCTATTGTAGATGCCTCTAACAAAATTCGATTAGGTGACAGCAATATTACTAATATAGAAACCAGCGGATCAATTACAGCAGGTGCTATTACAATACCAAACACTGATGGCACAGCTAATCAAGTGCTTAAGACTGACGGTTCTGGAACACTTTCATGGACATCTATTGACACTTCTGGTCCTGTATATGGATCATCAATGGTGACGCAATCTTCAGCCACTGCTGCTGCGGATTCTCAAATAGATCTTCCTGGCTTGAGCTTTAGATGGAATAATGGCGCTCTAGAGGTTAGAGGAGAATCAGGTAATAATCCTCAAGCTCTTATATTCTATTTTAGTTACCACACTAATAGTGGTAACACAGTAAATTTTAGACCAGACACTCAATCTGCACCAACAAATTCATGGACTGCAGTAAATAATTCATGGGGAAATAGTCTACCATCGATTACTGGTTCTTACGCAGTTTATGAATTTGATTTTAGCGTTTACCCATTAAATGTCAATGGAAATCATTACGGAAGAACATACAATGTCAAACTTTTCCTGGGCGGCTGGGGCGGAGTTCATATGAGAGCCTTTTACCAGTAAAACATGGTGTTCCATAATAGATTATTCAATTTAAAATGAAAAACCACATTCAAATTTTCGTATTTCTATTTAATGGTGAATTCAGTTATATTAATAATTATTTTTTATGAATAATTTGAAGAGATTCTTATTCGCTTTTTTATTAATTGGTTCTTTTGTCAAAGCCCAAACTGTTTTTATTGGCTCTAACATCAATGAAAAAATTACTTTAAAAACGAACACCTATATTCATATAGATGGTTTAACAATAAACCCAACCGTTGATTTTAACATTGTAGACAATACAATCAGTAAGTTAGGAACAACAAGTAATACAATTAATAGCTCCATAAATAGGTCCTACTATTTTACTAAAACAATCCCTTCTTTTTCGGGAAGTATAAAAATAGCTTACTCAGATAGTGAACTTAATAGCTTGAATGAGAATGGACTTTATTTAAGACTATTTGACGGGAATAATTGGGAAGAACAAACAACCACAAACACAGATACAACCCAAAATAATTTAACTGCAACGGTTAACAATAAAACAATTTCTGAGCTTACGCTTAATGCTAATAAAGCTCCTACAGATATTTTACTTATTCAATCGTCTTTCCAAGAAAACATCAATTCAGGGTCAATCATTTCGACTATGACTGCAGTGGATCAAGACTCTGCTGACACTCATACATTCAGTCTGACCGATAGTGGAGACGCCCGGGACGATGACAATGGAAGTTTTAATGTTAGCGGAACAAGTCTTGTAACCAACGACAGTTTTGATTATGAAACAAAGAACAGCTATTCAATTTACCTAAAAGTATCAGATGGTTCAGCTGATTTCTACAAAGCATTTACCCTATCAGTTAGTAATGTAAACGAACCTATTACCGATATCGGATTTGCTGGTGCATCAAGCCTTGAATATCTTGTTGTTGGAGGAGGAGGAGCTGGCGGATACGGTAACTCAAATGAAGGCGGGGGCGGTGGTGGTGCCGGCGGTTACCTAACGGGAACCATTACCTCAACCTTTGGAGAAACATTCACTATAACTGTAGGAGTCGGTGGAACAGGAGTTAATAGTACAGGTAGTCCAGGAGGCAATGGAGGAAGTAGTTCTCTATTAGGTCAAAACATTACAACTATCACTGCTCTTGGTGGCGGTGGCGGTGGAGGTTGTGCTACCTCTGGTTCAAATGGAGCTTCTGGTGGTGGAGGTTCTGGATGTGGCACAGATAGACCAGGAGGTTCAGGTACCTTAGGACAAGGAAATAGTGGAGGTAGAGGAAGATGGATAGGTAACTCTCCCGGAAATGGTAATGGTGGAGGAGGTGGAGGTTCATCCTCTGCTGGAACTAACGGTGCTAGTAGAAATGCTGGTAACATTGGTGGTGCTGGTTCAGGTACCTTAAACGAAATAAGCGGTTCAGCAATAATTTATGCTGCTGGAGGAGATGGAGGACCGGGTAGAGCATACGGTAATTATAATCCACCTGATCAAACAGGAAATTCAGGTAACGGCGGAATTGGTGGAACAAATTATTCAGGAGGAAATGGTGCAAATGGAATAGTAGTTTTAAGATACAATGGAAACCCAATAGCGACTGGTGGTACAATTACCCAAAGTGGTGGATACACTATTCATTCTTTTACCCAGCTTGGAAATTCATCAATTGTATTTCAAGGAGGTTCAGCAACTTCCTCGTCCTCTTCAGTTGATGAGCAGGTGAGCATAGGAACCTTAGTTGGAAGTTTATTTGCAACAGATGAGGATTCCTCCACACCAACTTTTACATTAGTTAGCGGTAATGGAGATACGCATAATTCTTTGTTTACCATTTCAGGCGATCAACTCTTGGTCAATGGATTCATTGACTATGAGCAGACACCATCGCTGAGTATACGTGTACAGGTTAGTGATGGACAGTTTACTTTTGCCAAAGCGTTGACTATTTCAGTAAACGATGTTGATGAATTACCGATAATCATCTCAACAGAATTAGCTGGTGATAACTCGGTAGTTTCTGTGACCTTTAGTGAGTCAGTTTATGGCACCTCGTCGGGCAGTGGTTCATTAGATGTAAACGACTTTCAACTTACTCTTTCTGGAGGAACTGCAGGACTCTCCTCGCCAACCCCTTCCTCCATTAGCCAATTATCAGATTCAAAGCAATTTATCCTAGGCATCCCCTTTACAGGTGTCCCAAGTGGGAACGAGCTTTTAACAGTAGTTCCAGTTGCCAATTCAATTTATGATTCCTCAGGGATTAATACAGCAAGTACAACACAATCAAGCAATACAGTTAATTTATTTGGCGACAGTGATGGCGATGGGGTCAATGATCCTCTAGATCAATGCCCTAACACCCCTTCAGATGAGCAAGCAGATTCAGAGGGTTGTGCCGAGAGTCAAAAAGATCCCGACAACGATGGAATTTCAGGAGTAAACGATAACTGCCCAAACACCTACAATCCTAATCAGCTTGATACTGATGGTGATGGTCAGGGCGATGCATGTGACCTAGACGACGACAACGATGGCGTACCAGACACCCAAGACAATTGTCCTTTAACTATCAATGCAGACCAACAAGACACTGATCAAGACGGCTCAGGCGATGTTTGTGATTTAGATTCTGATGGAGATGGATATCCAGATGATTCAGACGTCTTCCCTTTAGATCAGACTGAATGGCTCGATACAGATAATGATGGCATAGGGAACAATGCAGACACAGATGATGACAACGACAACTATTTAGACGCTGAAGATCAGTTTCCATTAAATCCTAAAGAATGGTTGGACACCGATTATGACGGTATAGGAAATAATGAAGATTTAGATGATGACAACGACCAATACTTGGATACAGAAGATGCATTTCCATTAAACTCACTGGAGTGGTTTGATACTGACAACGATGGTATAGGTAACAACCAAGACACTGAAGATGATGGAGACGGATATTTGGACAGTGATGAATATGAATGTAATTCAGATCCTTTGGATGCTAGATCCACTCCCGAAGATTATGACGGTGATTTTGAGCCAGATTGTTTGGATAATGATGATGACAACGACGGATGTTTGGATAGTGATGATCTGTTCCCATTCAACGAGAATGAATGTGCCGATACTGATGGAGATGGAATAGGAGACAATCAAGATTTTGATTCAGACAACGATGGGGTTTGGAACGACAGAGATGCCTTTCCATTAGATCCATCAGAATCTAAGGACACAGACGGGGATGGAATAGGAGATAATGCAGATCCAGATAAGAACAACGATGGATTCCCAGATGAGCGAGTGATTGTTTCAACTGTACTAACCCCAAACCAGCCCGGATTGGAGTCAACATGGATGATTATTAACA
>JGI20160J14292_10000221_pt1 | contig 54299 bp, 45 predicted proteins | sample COG_10_FD_14292 | JGI IMG/M metagenome (IMG submission 14292) | reverse complement strand
GCGCTGCACAAACGGCTTTAATCTGACGTTGAAGCCAATGTGCCGCAGCGCAGCCTGAAATTTCTGCTGGCCTATATCGCCGCGGGATGTGGCATAGGCCGTGGCTATTACCAAATCTCCCGTCTTGGACAGACGCTGCCAAAAGGAACGATAATCAAATGTCCTTTGATACGTATCTCGCGTGGTGTAGTAGATATTCTGCACATCCACAAACAATCCAATTTTATCCATGTCTCCACCCGCTCCAGTGATCTGGACCATTATGGGCTGATGACAAATTAATGCTAACCCACCGCACGTTGCAGAGGGTTAACGTTGACCTGTCTTAAGGTTGCCGCAAAACCTTATAGTGACTGGGAATAGCCCTTGAAAGTATCAATTTTTTAAAAAAAGCGTCAAAATCTAGCTGATAACTATGTTGTGGCATATCAACAGTCCGCCGCAATTTTTCAATAGACAACGCTGGAGAAACTACATGAGCGAGGTCGACTCTCGATCTGCAACCCCTACCGATGCGCCCGTCCAAATGCCTTCTGCTGAAGGCGCGCAAAGCAAAGGGCAGATTCCCTCAGCATACGATCTCCCCTTGGCGGACATCATGCCGATCAGCCCCCGCTTGTTTCGCGAAAACCGCTGGCAGGAATACTTCGAGCGACTGCGCGCAGAGGACCCCGTTCACTTTAATGAAACCGATATGGCAGGGCGCTTTTGGTCTTTGACCCGATATGACGACATCAAACGCGTCGATACAGATTGGCAGCACTTCACCTCCTCCAAAGGCATCACTTTGGGCTTTCCAGTGGATGCCGAACTGCCCGAAGGTATGCTCGAGCTCAGCACGTTCATTGCACAAGACCCACCCATACACGATGTTCAGCGCAAAACAGTAGCCGGCGCCGCGGCACCTGGCAACCTCGCCAATATGGAGGCGCTCATCAGGCAACGCACGGGGCAGGTTCTAGATCAATTGCCTGAGAATGAAACCTTCGACTGGGTGGATACTGTCTCTATTGAGCTCACTACCATGATGCTAGCCACCTTGTTTGATTTTCCTTTTGAAGATCGACGCAAACTGACTCGATGGTCGGACGTCACGTTTGCCGTACCTCAACCTGGCGGCATTGTTGAGTCCATTGAGCAACGACGCGACGAGCTATTGGAATGCTTGGCCTACTTCAACCAACTACGTGAACAAAGAAAAGGTATTCCCGGCAACGATCTGGTCTCCATGCTGGCTAACGGCGACGATACAAAAGACATGCCGCCAATGGAGTATCTCGGCAACCTCTTGCTGTTGATTGTGGGTGGCAACGACACGACCCGCAATACAATGTCTGGCAGCGTGTATGGACTGAACAAATTTCCTGAACAATTTGCTAAGTTGGTCAAAAACCCGGGATTAATTCCACAAATGGTGGCTGAAATCATTCGTTGGCAAACACCACTGGCCTACATGCGACGCACGGCCAATCAGGACTGTGAAATTCGAGGCAAACAAATCAAGCAAGGTGACCAACTGTTGATGTGGTATGTCTCAGGTAACCGTGACCAAGACGTTTTCGACAATGCTGATCAGATCGACATCGAACGTCACAATGCGCGACAGCACTTATCCTTTGGCTTTGGCATTCATCGCTGCATGGGTAATCGACTTGCCGAGCTTCAGTTAAAAATACTGTGGGAAGAAATTTTACAGCGTTTTCAAACCATCGAAGTGCAGGCCGAACCCGAGCGCACGCTCTCCTCGTTCGTCAAAGGCTATACACACTTACCCGTGCAAATCACCCGCAAACATTAAGGCTATACACTCATGAGCTATGACTACCTGATTAAGCATGCGACCATCGTAGACGGCACTGGTGCCGCGCCCTTTGAGGGCAATATTGCGATCCAAGACGGGCTAATTGTGGATGTCGGAAACGCCACCGGCAGCGCCAAAGAGACCATCAACGCGCAAGGGGCAACCGCGGCACCTGGTTGGGTTGACGTTCACACCCATTATGACGGTCAAGTCAGTTGGGATGATCAGCTCGATCCGTCGTTCAGCCACGGGGTGACCAGTGTTGTCATGGGCAACTGCGGCGTAGGTTTTGCGCCCTGCCCACCCGGCGGAGAGCGGGGGATGATCGAATTAATGGAGGGCGTGGAAGACATTCCCGGCACAGCTCTTTATGAAGGAATTGAGTGGGGCCGCTGGGAGACATTCCCGGAGTATATTGATTACCTGGGAACCCGCCAATACACCTTGGATGTCGGCACTCAAATCCCTCATTCGGCATTGCGCAACTACGTAATGGGCGAACGCGCATTAAATCATGAAGACGCCACCTCAGCCGACCTAGTTCATATGCAACAAATAGTTGAGGAGGCCCTTCGAGCTGGCGCATTGGGATTCTCGACATCAAGAACCATTGGTCATCGGTCTATTGTGGGTGAACCGATTCCGGGCACCTTTGCCGAAAAATCAGAGCTATTGGCCATTGGCCTGGCGATGAAAAATGCCGGGCGCGGCGTTTTTCAAGCGGTTCCAGCTGGTGTTGTGGGAGATATTGCCGGGCCAGAACATTGGACAACCGAACAAGAAGTGGAGCTGTTTGCGGAGATTGCAGAATCTTCCGGACGCAACTGTACATTTACTCTGGTGCAAAATTCCAACCGGCCTGACCAATGGCGCAATTGCCTAGACATCGTTGAACAAGCCAACGCACGAGGGCTAATGCTGCGACCACAAATCACAACTCGGCCCATCGGGTTGGTCACCAGTTTACGCACCTATCACATGTTCCAAAGACGGGAAACCTTCCTCAAGCTGGCCCAACTGCCCTTCGAACGTATGTTGGCCGAAATGCACAAACCAGAGGTAAAAGCCGCCATTCTCAGTGACGCTGACATCCCACCGACACAAACTGGCGCCATGGCCAACGTCTTTGGTCTCATGGCAATGGCCGCACCCAATATGTTTCCTATTGACCTGCCCATTAACTACGAGCCGCAGTCTGACAGCAATATCGGCGCCTTGGCCATGGCAGCCAACCAAGACGTCGCTGAATTTATGTACGACTTTTTGATTTCCAATCAAGGCAACCGATTTGCCATCCTCCTAGGCGCAAATTTCGTCGATGGCAGTTTCAGTGTTATGGAGGAGATGATTCAACACCCGGATACAACCATTGGTTTGTCTGACGCCGGCGCCCACGTCAACCTTATCTTTGACGCAGTCAATCCTACTTATCAAATCACCCACTGGGTTAGAGACCGCACACGCGGCCCACGCATGCCGATTGAGCTGATGGTTCATAAACAAACGCTGCGCAACGCCCAACTGTTTGGCCTGCATGACCGAGGTCAAATCGCGGCTGGAAAACGAGCTGATCTCAACCTCTTTGACTTACAAAAATTAGATCTTGGGGAACTACAGGTGCATCACGATCTGCCCGCCGGCGGATCGCGCATTTTACAACCCGCAAGCGGATACCTAAATACCTTTGTCCACGGTGTTAAAACTCGCCAGCATGATCACGATACAGGCGCAAGACCGGGACGCGTGATTCGCGGCTAGGCCTTGAGAGAAAGCAGGTACGCCTGAGAACAGGCGTGCCGCCAACCCACCGCACTCAAACCAACTGGTAGCCCTGCGCACTCAATGGCATGGATCGAATACGGTCACCGGTCGCCGCAAAAATAGCATTGGTCACCGCCGGAGCCAAAGGCGGAAGCGCAGGCTCCCCCAAGCCAGTCGAGGGATGGTCGCTCTCAATAAAATGAACCTCGATCTTAGGTGTCTGAGCAATCCGCGTTACCGGATATTGATGAAAATTGTCCTGCTCAATCACGCCTTTTTCCATCGTAATCTGTTGCCCTGCCATTGTGCTTAACCCGTCGATTATCGACCCCTCTACCTGACTCAGTGCACCGCTACGATTGATTATTGGGCCAACGTCTACGGCGACAACCACCTTATCGACGTGATAATTACCGCTACCATCCACCGACACTTCTGCAACTTGTGCAATATGCGCCGCATGACAGAAATAAAATGCAAAACCCTGCGCCGAACCTGATGGCATTGGCTTACCCCAAGCGGCTTTTTCAGCAGCCATTTTAATCACATCAATGGCACGTCCGGTATTGAGGGCATTGACATTACCCTCAGCTGTCCAACGCCGCGCGCCCATCAGCTCAATCAAGAACTCAACATGATCGCGCTGTGCCAAGACGGCAAGCTCGTGAATGAAACTCTGTTCCACAAACGCATTGGTATTGGCTCCCGGTGCCCGCCAAGCGCCGCACGGCGTATCTAAAGCAATCATCGACTGACGAACTCTGGCTCGCTCTAAAACCGTCATCGGCAGCTCGTTACCCCTGAAACCTGAACCAATGACAGGTTTCTGATCATGCGCAAAACCAATGTAATGTTGATCCCATGCGGCAAGCTTGCCATTGGCATCAATTGCCGCACGCATATTCTCAAACCCACCAACCCTAAAAAAGTCATGGTGAATATCATCCGTGCGCGTCCAAGTTAGCTTAACCGGGCCGTCTACCCGGTAAGCGATTGCCATCGCTTCGGCAGCAAAGTCATGGATGGCCCTTCTCCCGAATCCACCGCCAAGACGCTTCAGGTTAACCTTCACGTTTTCCGGTGCGATACCCAACATATTGCTGGCTATTTCTTTAGCCTGTGCTGGAAACTGACTGCCCATCCAAAGTTCCATTGAATCTGGTTCGCCACCCCGCCCCTTAATGAAATGCGCGGTGCAATTCATCGGCTCCATGCAAACATGTGCTACGAAGGGAAATTCATAAAACGATTCCAAAGCAAGATGACTTGGATCTGACATCGCAGCCTCTAGTTGATCATCATCGCGCTTGACCTCCCCGTGATCTGAACGTGCCAACGCTTGCGCTTGTTGAACCATCCCCGACCAGCTGTCATCTGATGACGCGGTTTCATCCCACTGCACTTTTAATTTGTTTTTTGCATCAATGACCGACCAGGTATCGTTGCCGATGATGGCAACGCCCCCTCTTAAAGAGGCCATGCCTTGTATAAACGACATTGAGGCCTTGCCGGCCCGCGCATCGGGTTGCAAGATAAAAGCGTCCGTCACCCCCGGCAGCTTTTTGATTTCAACTTCATTAAATGCAACAGCCTTCCCCCCGAGCCGAGGACAACGCGAGTAGGTCGCATATTTCATGCCTGGCAAATCCACATCAATACCAAATTGGGATTGGCCTGTCGCAATCACCAAGTTGTCCACACCACCCACCGAAGTGCCAATAATGGTGTAAGCACGCGGATCTTTAAAAGACAACATTTCTGGATCAGGCATTTCTTGCTGCGCGGCCAACGCAGCCAGTTGACCGAACGTTCGACGGTTGCCCGAAGCATGCACCACCTCGCTGTTTCGCGCCTCCAGATCTTGCGTATCTACCTCCATTAACAGAGCCGCTGCAGCAATTAACATCTCGCGTGCCGACGCACCCATCTCGCGCATCGCCTGATAATTTCTGGGGATAGAAGTAGACCCTCCTGCACCTTGAAAACCAAACTGGGCGGTGTCTACCGGTGCCTGCAAAACTTTCACATCTTCCCAATTAGCACCCATTTCCTCGGCAACAATCATGGGCAAAGAGGTCATAATGCCTTGCCCCATTTCGGGGTGCGCCGAATAAATGGTGATCTGCCCGTCAGCATCAATCTGTACATATACGTTGAGCGCTTTCGAGCGCACCAGAGTGTCTTTTTCTGCGGCTAATACCGATATTGGCAGCGCCATCTGCAGTAAAAAACCACCCCCGGCTAAAGCGCTGGCTTTAAAGAGCTTGCGCCGACTTAATTTAACTTCATTCATCCTTTGTCTCCGATTGCACTCGGCGCGCTTGCATCATAGTAGGACGCTGCCGTATGCACCGCTTTGCGAATTCTGATGTAGGTGCCACAGCGACAATAATTACCCGCCATCGCGGCATCAATGTCCTCATCACTGGGCTGAGGCGTGTTGGACAGTAAAGCCGCTGCACTCATGATCTGGCCCGACTGACAATAGCCACACTGCGGCACATCGTGCTCAATCCACGCACTTTGTAACGGGTGCAAATCGCCACCATCAGCAAGGCCCTCAATGGTCGTTACGGCCGAAGTGACCGCAGCAATAGGCAGCACACAAGAGCGAACGGCAACACCATCCACGTGCACGGTACACGCGCCGCACTGCGAGATTCCACAGCCATACTTGGTTCCCTTGAGCTTTAATTTGTCTCGCAACACCCACAGCAGGGGCATTTCAGGACTAACATCCAGTTCATGCGTTTGCCCATTTACCTCTATTTTAAACTGCGTCACTTTTTCATCCTCAAAAACTATTCCCCTAGGATACCCTGTCACGAGCCAGGACCGTACTCGAGTGGCTCAAATGGATAGAAATTTTAAGCCCATAAAAAACATATCGTGCGGATACAGCTATTCCCAGCGACCTAGATCAACTAGGATGAAAGTCCAAACAAAAAAAATTGATGAGGCTTATGGCTAAACCCATGATGGCGTTTCCGCAACTCCGGCACCCATTCACAACTAGCGCCCTTCACCCTCCGGGCAGCACCAGTGTACTTTACCAAGGCAAAACGCTGACCCTGAGCACTACCGGTGCGGACGACGAACTCCTTATACGGGCAGAGGACCTAACCCGAATCAATGGTTTTGAAGTCAAAGCTGAGGGCGTATGCCTTGGAGATCTATGTATTCCGCTGCAAGACACCTTTAACGTAACCCTTGCCGACCAGAACTGGTTCAACCTCAGCGCTTTCGCACGTTTCATCGGCCAACCGTTCGTTGCAGACACCCAAAATCGAGTCTGGAGCTTTGCCGAAATACCAGCAAAACGCGAATCCACGCTATCAGCAGCAATGGCACCGGAATTTGAATTGACCGATCGCAAGGGCGCCGTCATTCGAATGTCAGACTTCAAAGGTAAAAAAGCACTGATCGTCACTTGGTCATCTTGGTGAGGATGCTATCTAGACGTGCCCGTGTGGCAACGTATATATGAAGAAATCGACAACCCTAATTTTGTCATCATCTGCGCCGCGCAGGACACAGGGGGCGAAGCCGTTGCAGGGCCCATTTTTGACGCGGCTGGCGCAACCTACATACAAATTGTGGACGAAAATCACCGCATCAGCAGTCTGTTCAACTTCGTCAACGTTCCCTCCTCCGCTTGGATCGACGAAACAGGGCGGATCGTCCGAATTGATGAAGGCACATACTCACAAATCCATGCCATCAGCGACGGCCAAGAAACCATCACATTTGGCAACGACGTTTATACACCGGCGTTAAAAGACTGGATCGAGAACGGCGAAAACAGTCCTTATATCAACGCACCAGAACAGGTCAGCGAGAACATACGCACTCACAGCAAAGAGCAATTGAAAGCTGACGCAGCCTTTTGTCTGGGCAACTTTTTTCGAGTTCATGGCCACAACGATCTAGCAGACCATTACTGGGCGCTCGCCCAGACGTTAAACCCAGAGAGTATTAACTTCTTCCGACAGAATTTAACTCTGACTGAAGAAGGATCTGCGGGAAATACATTCAGACAGAGGATCAGCGAGTATATTAGCCAAGGCAAAGACTACTACCGACCTTTAGATATATAGCCCGTGAAAAGCTTGCTGGAGAACCTCTTCAGCAAGCGATTATGCCTCTACCACCAAATATTAGCTGCCGGTCCAGTTAGGTGCCCGCTTTTCAGCAAACGCTTTTGGACCTTCTTTTGCGTCATTGGAGCTAAACACTTTCTTCGACAGGGGCTCCTGCATTTTCCACAAACTTTCCTCGTCATAACCCTGCGCCGCTGCGCGCACCAGCGATTTGGAGGCAGATACCGCCAAAGGCGCGTTTTCAGCAATCCGTTCAGCCCATCCAAGCGCAGCATCCAAAGCACCGCCTGCCTCGGTCAGTTCGCTGAGCATCCCATTCTCCAGCGCCACCTCAGCCGTGATGGGTTCTCCAGTGATGGCCATTTCCATGGCTCGCGTATACCCCACCCTCGCCGGCAAACGAAATACACCGCCGGCAGCAGCAAACAGGCCTACTTTGACCTCGCGAATACCTATTTTAGACCCTTTCGAGGCAACTAAGAGATCACACGTAAGCGCTATTTCACAACCACCGGCTAATGCAAAACCTTCAATGGCTGCGATCAGAGGCTTTGAACAACCTTCCCGAATAAAAGTGGTCAGCGGCCCAATATCCTCACCCCGGGCAAACGCCTTCAAATCCATACCCGCACAAAATGCGCGGCCGTTGCCCGTAATGATTCCCGCCGTCAACGAATCATCGTCATCCAACGCCCTAACCGCATCCAGCAAGCCATGAGACAGTTCACCATTAATGGCATTCATCGCTTCAGGTCGATTCAGCGTGATGATCATCACTCGCCCACGCCGCTCCACCAAAATTGCTTTTTCAGGGGTTTCATTACTCATACTTGATCTCCTTTAAATCTCAGTCTCATCAATTTTTGATGCTGCACCAACAACTTTCATCAATCATCGGCAACCCTTCTTACAGAGCTTACAGCGCTAGCTCACCTGCTGCTCAAATTGAACTTCAGGAAACCCAGCTTCCACTGACTCGCGCATCCTATCGTAGTAAACATTGGCGCCACCAAAATAGATCAGCACTCGCGGTTTTTTGTCTTTCAGGTTTGCACCCATCATCCAGGAGTTCACTTTGTCGCCTTGAGCCATCAGTGTTTGTTCATGAATGGCTGCAGTCTCCGCCACCCATGCATCTTCAGCCGATTGCTTTGGTTCGCAAATTGCCAACCCTTCTCCTTCCATTTTTTTGAGGCAGTCAGCAATGTACATCGCGTTTTGCTCAATCGACGTCGGCAGGTTGGCAAACGGCGCCTGCGGGCCCGTCACCATAAATAAGTTTGGAAACTCCGCAACAAAGACCCCCATAATCGACGCCGAAACCTCTTCCCATTTATCCTTCAGCAATAGACCGTTGCGACCACGAATGGCCAGCGATTCTTGGGCACCGGTATACGCTTGAAAACCTGTTGCCAGAACAATAATGTCAAAGTCATAGTCGTTTTGCGTGGTGCGAATTCCTGTGGATGTGAACTCAACAATCGGCTCGCGATCTTTGATATCTACAAGATTTACGTTTTCGCGATTAAATGTTTCGTGATACCCGTGGTCCAGAGGCGGACGCTTGGCAAAAAAAGGATATCCTTTGGGTGTCAGCATATCTGCCACGTCAGGGTCCCTAACCTTTTCTAGCATTTTACGGATCACAAAGTCCCCTGCAATGCGATTTGATTCTGCATTGGTGAGCAGATCGTCAAAAGTCTCAAAAACGAATCTGAAGCTGCCCCGGGACCAATGCTCTTCGAGAATGGCCTGCACTTCGTCAGCCGGTGTGTCCGCCAGATCACGCCCGACGGGGCTGTCGAAGGGCATACCAAAGACATGATTACGACGTTTACTGATGATCTCGTCATAATTGTCCTTAATCTCTTTTTCCCAATCGGATGTCATCTCTTTTTGCACAGCAGGCATCACAAAGTTGGCGGTGCGCTGAAAGACCGTCACACTTTCCGCTGTTTGCGCGACAACTGGCAGCATTTGAACCGTGGTCGCACCCGATCCTATAATCGCTACGCGTTTGCCCGCATAGTCCAGCCCTTCGTGCGGCCAGCGAGAGGAATGGAAACAAGGGCCTTGAAACTTATCCATGTTTCTAAAATCAGGGATCACCGGCTGAGAAATCATACCCATCGCGCTGGTAAAGTATTTGCAGGTGAATTCGTCGCCGTCGGCCGATTTAATCAGCCAAAATCCTGTGTCTTCCTGAAAATCCGCACTTACAATTTCCGTATTAAGCTGGATATGTGGCCACATATCACACCTGTCGGCAACAAAATGCATATAACTGAGATTTTCTTCCCAACCGGGGTAGCGAACAGACCAACGCCACTCTTGCAGCAACTCTTTTGAAAAACTCAAACAATAGTAATAACACTCACTGTCACTGGCAGCGCCGGGGTATCGATTCCAGGTCCAGGTACCCCCAATATCTGTCGCCTTATCAAATACGCGCACGGATAGTCCGGCTTCGCGCATATAGTGGATCAATCCCAGTCCTGCAAAACCCGCACCGACTGCGATCACATCATAATCTGGTTGTTTTTGCGCCAATGTCATTCTCCCTTGTAATTAAACGATCACTCACCCTGCCGTCTAGCCACTAAAGACGTCATTAAACCGTCCCTTGCGACCTTCAATTGACAATAAAACACCTCTCAAGGCGCTATGTTGGTCCATGTTATTCTGGCAATTTCACCTGCTAGCACACCTATTGAACCCGGCTCAAAGGTCGCAGAGCGACCAACCCAAACAGGATCACCCGATTTCGCATCAAAAATAGTTGTGACTAGAATCAACGTGCTGCGCGTATCACTATATCCTTCCTTCACTAAAGTGACGGTGCTGCCATACAGCTGCCCATAGCTTGGATAATAAGGACCGGTGTAATAGGTGACAGCTGAAGGAGGCACATACGTGGTTTCGACGTCCGCTCTTTCGAGCTTGGTCGCGACAACATAATCGATATTGTGTTTAGCCACGTATGCCTCGACCGCTTCTCTATCGGGCACTTGATCTCCGAGCACATCAACGCTTTTTACGCTCTTCAACCCCCCTTTCGTCAACCGCTGCTCAAACTCGTTTTCAAAAATTAAACGATAGCCTCGATTGGTCGTCGCGCCGATGATCAACACATGATCAATAGAACTGCGACTGAAGCTTTCTGCTTGCCAATGGTCGACGGCCTTCGTGGTGCTGCACGCGGCGAGCGCGAACATCACGGCGAGCGTTAAACTCACATGCGTAAACCTGACGTTTGTATCGTGAGTCCACATCTCCCCCAAACTCTGCAGTCGGCTCCTTGCCATCAAATTCACCTTTTTACCTACTTATAAATCCGCTGAACTACTCGAACACTCGACCCGGCCGCAAAAAAACCACGTCCTTACGGCGCCTCTAACCCAGCTGGGTGTGGCACAGCCGAGACAGCCACTCGCCATCGCAAGCCCGAAACGAAAAGCACATAGGACACACTCGAACTAGCGCATTCCACTGCTTAAACCTGACTTATTTTTGGCTCAGGTAACTTATCACAAACTAATCATAGCGTCCGCCTGATTCAATCAAGCAAAGGTCTAAGCAGACCAACCCAAGGCGATGCTGCGGGTAAAATAAGCCGCACAAAGACCCGTGACAACAACTCAGTCGAGCGAGGTCAAACGAAACAAAAAGGTTTGGTCAACTCGCTCATTTTTGGGCGGGGCGCCGTATTTTTCCTCCCAAGCCTGCGAGAAAAGCTTAAAGTGAGCTTCATCCGTGACGCGCTGCGCCTTGAACGCATATAGCCCAGCCTCAGACTGCAAGCGAACCGCGGGATTATTCTCAATATGCGCAACCCAAGTCGCATAATTATCGCCCGCGAAAATGTGCAGGTCTCCATCAACTATGACCGTCCATAGGTTAACCGAATACGGCTGCTCTGCCCGCGTTTCAAGCTGTATGATATTATCTGCCGCGACACCTTCCCAACTGCTCGGCGTAGCACTCAATGGGCCCTCCAGCGCGCCCCCCGACAACGGAAGGTACTCGGCGCAACTCGCTATTAATAACAGGCTTAACGTTCCCGTGATTCTCGCTAACAACATTCAGACAGACCCTTTTTTAAATTTATTAAACCTAATGTTTTTATTGAACCCCATAACCACCTCGACACCTCGGGTGGTCAGCAAAAATCATCCTCAGCACAACTTCAGCAATTAACTCGATGCACCCCGATGTCATCATCTTAGGCGCTGGTGCAGCAGGATTAATGTGCGCTTTGACCGCTGCTCAGCGCGGGCGGAGCGTACTTGTGTTGGAAAAATCCAACAAAGTCGGCAAAAAAATCCTCATGTCTGGGGGAGGCCGCTGCAACTTCACCAACTATCACGTGACGGCCGAAAATTTCATCTGTAGTAACCCCCACTTTGTAAAATCCGCACTACATCGCTACACCCCTGAAGACTTCATTGATCTGGTCGAAACACACGGTATCGAATACGAAGAACGTCGCCACGGCCAGCTATTTTGCCAAAATTCGGCCAAAGACATTGTGACGATGCTGTTGGCTGAATGCCATTCAGCTGGCGTCAATATTTTAACCCACTGCAACTCAGTCGACGTCACACCCACCGCGGAAAATTCTGGCTATTGCCTGACTTTTGAGCATGATAATACACGTCAAACCCAGCGCTGTGAGTCACTGGTGATTGCAACCGGCGCCTTATCCATTCCAACACTGGGCGGAAGCGACTTTGGCTATGCCATTGCCCGCAAATTTGGCTTAAAGCTGATCGAGCGGCGCGCCGGGCTTGTACCCTTTATGTTCACAGGCAGCACAAAAAACTTATGCGAGCGCTTGTCCGGGCTCGCGCTGGAGATCGAAGTGCGCTGCAATGATCAAAGCTTTACGGAAAACATGTTGTTCACCCACCGCGGGTTGAGCGGGCCGGCAATTTTACAAATATCCAACTATTGGCATCCAGGCGATCTCCTGATTATCAACCTTTTTCCCGAAATCGATGCACACCACTGGTTATTGGACACAAAACGAAGTCAGCCTTCAATTCATCTTAAAACGCTTCTCAGCCAAGTGTTGGCCAAATCTTTGGTCACCGAGTTGATGCAAGAATTTTGGTCCACATTAGACGGGAGACGCCTGGACAGCATTGCAGATGCCCAACTACGTCAGGTGGCTCAACAATTACAGCATTGGGCGCTTAAACCCGCAGCCACTGAAGGTTACCGAACCGCAGAGGTCACGCTCGGTGGCGTCTGCGCCGACGGAATCAGTTCCAAAACCATGGAGGCGAAAGATCACACCGGGTTATTTTTTATCGGCGAGGTCCTCGACGTTAGCGGCCATTTAGGCGGCTTCAACTTTCAATGGGCCTGGTCCTCCGGGCATTGCGCAGGGCAATGTGTCTAGGCCCCTCCCCTAAGGCAACGCAAATACGATCAGGAAGTCATTAGAGGGCAGCGGTGAGGTGAAATGACCACCCGCCGCAACAGCAACATACTGCCGACCCTCGTGCATATACGTCACCGGCACAGCGTTGCCTGTCGCTGGTAATTCATGTGCCCACAGCACAGCCCCGTCATCCACATCAAATGCCCTGAAATAGCCATCTGAGGTCGCAGCAATGAACACCAAACCCGAGGCCGTAACGGTCGGCCCACCGGCCTCTAGCCCACCTTTGACAAATAACGTCACCGGCCACGGCGCCAGATGCTTCAACGTGCCTAACGGCACACTCCACAGAATTTCACCTGAGGATAAATCAACAGCATCCAACGTTGCCCATGGAGGCTTCGTACAGGGGGCACCCCAGGGAGAGATTAACGGCTTCATTTCTGCACAATAGGGCGAGCCTTTTTGTGGAAATGCCTCACCGCCCGCACACTCAGCCTGCGGCACAAGTTTCACTTGAATTGGCGTGCGTTTGGTATTCGTAATCATAATTTGACGCTCAGGATCCACTGCAGGAGCGCCCCAGTTATTACCGCCGAGATTAGACGGGTACATCACCGTACCTTTTGTCGTCAACGGCGTATATATCGGCCCGGTTGTCGCCTGCGACAAAAGTGCACGGCATTTTTGCTTATCCCAGAAAGTGAACCCCCACGCGTCATCCGGGGTAATACCCAACGGATGCAGAGGTTTAGGTTTGAGCGGGAAAGGTTGTGTTGGCGATAAATATTCTCCGGGCACCTGACCGGTTTGCGGAACAGGCCGTTCCTCCACTGGATGCAATGGCTCACCGGTTTCTAGATCAAGTACAAACGTCAGCCCCATCTTTGTGACCTGCACAACCGCCGCACGCGTTTGCCCATCGATTGTGACATCGGTCAATGTTGGCTGCGCAGGGACATCAAAGTCCCAAATATCATGATGCACCGTTTGGTAAGACCAGACGACTTCACCCGTGGTGCCGTCAAGCGCCACCACCGAACTGGAGTAATAATCCTGATGTCCCTCACGATCGCCTCCGTAATAATCCGGGGAGGAGTTACCGGTTGGAACAATGACTAAGTTTCGCTCGCGGTCCACCGAGATGGTCGACCAAACGTTTGTTGTTGCTGCGACAAATTTCCCCTGCGCATCACGCTGTGGCAGGTCGGGGTGAACGGGATTCCAACCCCAGACAAATTCTCCAGAACGAATATCGTATGCGCGAACCACACCTGAGGGTATGTCTTGCCGAATGCTATCGGTCACATACGCGCCAGTCACAATTAAGTCGCCTATAATTGCTGGCGCACTGGTAACGCCATATTCACTGCCGATATGTGCAGTAAGTCCCTGAGTCAAGTCCACTTCACCACCATCACCAAAAGATTCGCAGGGCAGCCCGGTTTGCCCATCCATAACAATCAACCGTGCATCAAGGGTCGCCAGTACAATGCGATGCTCACAGACCAAGCCCTGCGGTGTTACCGCCCCCCAACTGCTGACACCGCGGCAATTGGTCAAATTCTCTTGGGTCATATCAACTTCGGGGTCAAAAACCCAAAGCTCTTCACCGGTAGCTGGATTCAACGCAAACACTCTATTGTAGGGCGTGCAATAGAACATCTTGCCCTGCGTGACAATCGGTGTGCCAATGAATGAGGTTGGCCGGCTCGATTGCAGTTCTTCGGAAACCACTTCCGTTAACGACTGCACACCGCCTTTAAAGTCACCGGAGCGATGGACCCACGCCTGCTGCAGGCGCTTGACATTTTCGCGGTTAATTTGCGTGGCCGGTGAATAGTGCCCGCCACCATCACTGCCCCCGTAAGCCGGCCAATCAACCTCTTGCGCATGGCTGACTGCACAAAAAATCAAAATCAACCCAAGACTAAAATATCGACGCATCACCACGCTCCTTCGCAACCCTATACAGCCATCGTTACCAAACCTGCCAGCCATGCCGCCAGACCAGCCATTGACCGGTATCAGTCTTACGCAACACATCAAAATAGCGTGCTGAGGTCTGCGACGCGGTCAGAGCGCCAGGCTCAGAAACGCCAACAGACGGGTTTTTAAGGTTTAGGCTGATGGTATAGTCATACTGAGCCACGGCAACATCACCCATCACCTCTACCTCTGGCGCCTGATCAACTTCTATCGTGTAGGTCGCCATCGCAAAAACAGGACGCAAAAATTCGCTATAGCTATCCGCAGTGTCAATCGCCGGTGCACCCGGAGGCAGCATCCGCACTTGCGGGTGCAGCAGACTAACGTAGGCCTGTCTGTCACCTTTCTCCACGGCATCACGCCAAGTGGCATAGAGACCTTCTATTTTTGCAACCTCATCATGCGTGCCCGGTTGCTGCTCAGCGCAAACAGAACCGGCACTGACTGAAGCCAGCAGCCAAATGCCCAAAAAACCAATACGCATACCCCTCTCCGACGATATTTTTAGTCAGGTTGCTCGAAAGGAAAATGAATTGCAATAAGCGTCAAGCTGACAAACTCGCTTGAGAACCAAAGCCCAACCGCGTTACCTTTACACCTCGTGTGCCTAATCGTTCCCTTGAAGAGCCACTAACCCGAAGAGCCTACACAATGAAAATTTTTAACCTAACCGCCGTTGCCATCGCGGCCTTGTGTTCAGTGGCAGACTTGAGCGCTGGACAAAACCCTATTTCATCCGCCAATTCAACAGAAACTCCAGCCGCAACCTTTGATGCGCAAGCAACATTCAACAATCGCTGCGCGCATTGTCACGACGGCAGCGTTGCCAAAGCACCTCACCAAATCAAATTTCAACTCATTGGCGCAAAAGCCATTGAATCTGCCCTAAACGAGGGCGTCATGGCGACCTATGCATCAGACCTAACCCGCAACGAGATCAAAACTCTGGCTGCTTATTTGGGGGGAGAAAGCATCGCTCGTATACCCGTCAAACGCTGTGAGGCGACCGAAATACCCGCAGTCAAGCCGGTCACAGCAGGCTGGAGCCTGTCCAAGCAAGGCACGCGCTTCATACCGGCTGATGTGGCCCAACTGAGTAAAAATGTTCTGGGTGACCTTCAGCTTAAATGGGTTTTTGCCTACCCAGGTGCCACGCGCGCGCGCAGTCAACCCTCGCCCTTCGGCAACGCACTGCTGGTTGGCAGCCAAGATGGCACGGTTTATGCCCTCAATTTAGAGGACGGCTGCACACATTGGACTTATAGCGCTGATGCAGAAGTACGCAGCGCACTTGCTATCAACGAGACAGGCACGCGCGCTTATTTTGGTGACATTCGAGGCACCGTTTACGCGATCGATCCATCAAACGGCACAGAAATCTGGCGCGCTCGAGCAGACGCTCACCCTGACACAACGTTAACTGGATCACCCACACTTCACCAAGACAAACTCTATGTACCGCTATCTTCCACAGAATGGGGCAGTGCCGCTGATCCCGGATATAGTTGTTGTACTTTTCGGGGTGGCGTAGTCGCCTTTGACGCCGCCAATGGCGAAAAATTATGGACCACCTATGCCATCCCCCAAACCCCTGCCGCGACCGGTCGAAATAATGAAGCCGGCAGCCCCCTATTTCATCCCGCAGGCGCTCCAATATGGAATTCCCCAACGATAGACCCCAAACGCAACCAGCTTTACGTTGGCACCGGCGAGGCGTATACATCCCCAGCTGCCGATACAAGCGATTCAGTTCTGGCCATTGATCTGACCACCGGCAAGATCGTCTGGCACTACCAGTCGCTCAGCGGAGATGCCTGGAATATGGCCTGTTTCATCGGTGGCGGGGCCAATTGTCCCGAGGAGGACGGTCCTGATCTAGATATTGGCGCACCCCCAATATTGGTATCGGTCGATGGCCAAGACCGGGTGATCGCTGGTCAAAAATCTGGGCACGTTTTTGCCTTAAATCCAGACAATGGTGAACTCATCTGGCGCAAAAAAATCGGTCGCGGCGGATTTGCTGGAGGCATTCACTGGGGCCTCGCTGCACAGGGCACCACCATCTTTGCACCCAATGCAGACACCACGTTTACAGGGCGCTTTAAGGGACCACGCTCGCCCGGACTATACGCGTTGAGCGCCGTCGACGGAAAAATCATGTGGTATACGCCCGCGCCAGAGGTGTGTGAGCCGAACGATCGACCCGCCTGTGATCCGGGTTTATCGGCAGCCGCCACGGCGATACCTGGCGTCGTATTTGCCGGTGCCTTTGACGGACACCTGCGCGCCTATGACAGCAGCAACGGCGAGATTTTATGGGACTTTAATACCAATGCCGAGTTCGCTTCTGTCTCGGGGGAGACCGCCGCAGGCGGCAGCATCGAGTCCGACGGCCCGGTGATTTACCGAGGGCACGTGCTAATCAACTCCGGCTACTTATTCGGCGACCGAATGGCCGGAAATGCATTACTGGTGTTTGCACCACCGACCGATCGTTGACCACAACGATCCAGCCACAAACGTCACAACCGCAGCAAAAAAATCATGGTTAATTCAGCTCGCTGAGCAATCGAATAAGCTCAAATTGATCATATCTCTCAACGGTCTCGGCACCAGGCGGGCAACGGCCACGCCCTGTGCAGGTGTCAGGGAAATTAGTTTCACTCAACACATAACCCTGATTTCGACTGTGTTGATACTTAGTTAGGATCACCAAAACCAGATCAGCCTCGGGCCAGACATAGATCGCTTGCCCATCGAGACCCAGCGCGGCAGACACGGTCACTGGCACGGGTTGACCAAAATATGCGGCATTGAGCTGCCACCACTGGTAGCCATAGAACGGACTCTTTGCCGACAGACTTTGCGCGACAAAGGCGCTGGAGAGAATCTGTTCATCTTCCCATAAACCACCACGCGCCATCAGTACGCCAAATCGAGCGAAATCTTCAGGGCGCATGTCCAGGCCCATGTAGGTCAAAGGCTGGGCACCGGTAGGGTCGAGCCACATGCCGATGCGATTGACGTCAATGCCAATTGGGCTAAGTATCTCCTGGCGCAAAAATGCATGCGCATCCAGCCCTGCCGATCGCTGTAATAGAGGTTCAAACAATTGCGAGGTCGGGTTCGAGTAGACAAACCTTACGCCGGCAGCCGCGGTCTTGTCGGTACCGATCGCAAACGCAGTTTGATCTCGGGCCAAAAAGAGGCCGGACCGATCGGGAATGCCAGCACGCATCTCCAAGAGTTGCCCCACGGTCACGTCCTCTTTGTTTGACCCACGCCATTCGGTGATAAAGTCGCTGACTTTTTGGTCGGCACCGGTGATCCAATTTTGGTCAATCGCGACGCCGATCGCAGCCCCATAGAAACTCTTCGCAACAGACCAACTGGTGCCGATGGTGTCCGCCGAGACACCCTCCGCAAAACGCTCGCCAATGATCATGCCATCCTTGACCAAAGTCGCCGACTGGACGGCTGAATCGGTATAAATGTGAGAAAATAGCTGGTCGATCTGGGCGCTATCCAGACCTACGGTCTCCGGCGTAACACGCTCAAGAGACCAACTCTCATCAGCTCCAGTTTCGCCCGAGCCCGTTTCGTCCTGATTCTGCCCACCGGCTGCGTCGTTATCCGCACCCGCAAAACTCGTAGGTGTTGATTCGGACTGACCGCCGCCACCGCCGCATCCAATAAGGCAGAGCAGCAAAACAACAAGCGATGCGTGGGTCATAAGCAGGTAACTCTATTTTTGTCTGTGTTTGAAATCATTATTATCATAGCCTGAGCACCGCAATTTGAGCTATGTCCACAAGAAGCCATATCCCGTCGTTACATAAGATCGGACAAACACCCGCGTTCGGGGCACATTGACGAGTTTCTCTTGCAACTTAACATGCGCCAGATCCACACGGTGCTTTTCAGCCGAGGCATCATCTGCAAAAGCGGCAACAAATAATAAATCCCCCGACTGCACCCCAAGTGCACGCTCACTGTCAACACAAGCCTCACCTGCGCTGTATATTAACGTGCCTGACTCTTTTAAATAACAATATCGAGCATGATCGCGCGTCAATCTCAGGTAAGTTTGGCGCGAATTGTCATCGGCGAATCGCGTGGCAATTAAGGTTACCGCAACACCGGCTGCAAATCTTTTGTCGTGACGTTCTGGCCGCCGCCACCAGCCATAGTCTGGCAAATCCACAAACCGCAGGCTCCTAACCCGGCTGCGCGTCATATCTGTTTGACCCATCCTTTGCCTCAAAGCCGCATGGTCAGGACGCTCAGCAAGGGTTTCGCGCGCCGCCGTGCCGTTCTCGAGACGTTCAAAAATAACTACCTGTTCGTCGCAATCCAATGAGCCCATGGCAGCACAGGCCTGCAGGCCCGGTTCAGCACCCAGCGCATCTTGCGTCCGTTCTGACCAGTTCTGAAGCCACGCCTGTTTGCTTATGGTTTCAGCTGCTATTTCATATTCAAACAACTGGGTGTGCAGAGGATCACCTTTCATTTTATCTGTTAACCGTTAACTCTAAACCTAAATGATTTCACTGATTTTTCAACCGGCAGCCTGCTCTGCAGGTGATCCGGACAAGGCGCCAGTGCCGTTTGCGAAAAATACTTCCTATCAAAAACAGCCTGCCTTACCCTGCAGGTTAAGACGCAGCAGCTATGCATTGAACCGGCTCAACCCGCGCTCATAGCTGCTTGATTACCCCAACCTAGAGATAGGTCGTAAAACGAGACCAGGCCCGCGATGAAACACGCCATTTTCCGATTGCTGCTGCGCTTTTCGAGCACGCGTGCGGGCGGCCTGTTGTTTGTTTTTTTGCTATCCCCTTTAGATCGCTGGTTGCTCACGAAAAGTTCAGGGCGGATCAGCATCGCCGGCTTGGGGGCACCGACATTGTTGCTGACCACCATCGGCCGCAAAACTGGAATAAATCGAGCAACCCCGCTGTTGTACCTGAAGGACTCTGCCACACCAGTCATTCTTTACGTCATCGGTTCCAGCGGCGGTCAAGCACAACCACCCGCGTGGTTTCTAAACCTGCAGCATAATTCAAACGTCACGGTCACGCGCGATGGCATCGCCGCGCCTTACAAAGCGAGCACTGTGCACGGCCCTCAGCAAACCGAGCTCTGGCGACAATTTACCCAATTTAATCCAGGTTTTACGCAGTACCAAAACCGCGTAAAGCGGACCATACCCATCATCAAATTGACACCCCTTGACCGCCAACCGTAACCCTGTTTCCCGTTGCAAACTAAAAGGTATACGCGCGGCTAACCCATCTTAGGCGTTGAGCGACGCAGACCACGCTCACGAGCCAATTTAAAGGCCGCCGCTGTTTCGGATTCCACCTCTTTGCGCTGCTGCTCGCTGAGCGCCTTAAACTCGTCAACCCACCAACGACGAGTTACCTGCGGAAATGTGCCCATTCGGTTGACGCAGGCGTTGGCCCCGCGATCACGGCCCGCGTTATAGCCCGAACTCACTGGATGCTCTACACCAGGGCCAGCAAAAGGGATTAAATCACCCTCCATTTTGGGGAGCAGAAAATAAGGCATTGAAACGCGGGTCTGACCAGCAGGAATCAGCGTGGTGTTGACTCGATGAAGCGTCGCGCTATAGCGCCCCTGACTCAAATGCATCAGCGTGCCGCCGGTATTCACAATTACCGAACCGGGTATTACCGATACTGGATAATCTCCCGGAGCCGTACGACAGGTCACGGGAGCATTCACCCATTGACCCTCATCCGCGACCACCTGCAATCCAGGTCGATCGTTAATCAGTAACGCAATAAAAGGCGGCCCATCAATGTGTGTGCCGACATTTGGACTGTCAAATTCATCATATGCTTGGCGCACCTGCTCCTGCGCCTCCGGAGAAAATACATCCAAACTAAAATTGTGATTCAGGCTTGCGGCCAGATCCGGTTCGGAGAAATCGAAATACTTGCGAAATTCCCGGGGATCCACACCCAGCGATTCTACAATGAGCTCCGACAGGGCGTGAGTGAGTTGGTGATAACTGTTGTTTAGCGTCTCAATCAGCGGCCGAAATCCCGGCAAACTGTCGGTTTTGGGCCAAGTATTCGGCCCACGGAACAAACGCTTATGAATGGGCTGGGAGGCATCATCATGCGCACAAACAGGGGTCTGTTCAAAACCATATTGAAAATTTTCGATTACCTGTCCGTGCCCGCGATCAGCCGGTGTGGGCAGCGTATAGCCACGAAAATAAGGCGTATTGGAAATATGTGCGGTCTTTTTGATCTCCATAGGTGCGTCAAAAAAAGCCCTAACTTGAGTAAACGCGTGCTGCTGAAATTCATCATCAAAGCCCGGCGCATTGGTCAGGACCAAAAAACCGCAGTCCGCAAGTGCATGCCTGAGATCACCCATAAATTTCTGCTTGTTGTTCGCCAGATCAAGCCAATCCACAGTAGGAAGCTCAGCAACCGGCGATCGAGCACTGTTTTGATTTTGATTCATAACGCGTTGTACACAGCTTGAATCAGCTTTAAGGATCGAGGATCACCCACAACGCTATCGTGCATTTTGTTCATGACAAAAGACAAACTCAATGCCGCGTCTTGATCCACTAGGATGACTGAACCACCCCAACCACCCCAGTAGCAGGCATTTTTATTCGGCGACAGCGGCATAGCCTCTGAATTCAACCCAAAGCCCAGCCCAAAAGAAAGCGGGACACCAAGCACAAGGTCGGTACCCGATATTCGGGGCTTCATCACCGATTCAGCGGTGTCCTGCGAGAAGAGCTTTACCCCAAAAGCGCTACCCTTACATGCCAGTGGCGCTTGCAGTTTGGCGACGGATCGAGCGTTGCCATGACCATTGGCAGCAGGTATTTCCGCACGCCGCCACCCCGGTGTCCATGAATGCGCCGCGGGCGCAAAGGGGCTACTAAACGTTCGCGCAGCGATCGTACCTGCTTCTGCGCTCGGCGCAGCGCCGCCCTCGAAGGGAACGAGTTTGCCGATCCGCGAAAACTCGCTATCGGGCACCCCAATAAAAAAATCCGCATCCAGAGGTGTTGCGATCTCCTCTTGAAAAAAAGTGCCCATCGTTTTGCCGGTAATTCTCCTGACTAATTCACCCAACAAATAACCTTGAGTNGATCGCATGGTAACCCGTCGCCGATCCCGGCGGCCACCAAGGCGCTTGCGCCGCAAGCAAGGACACCATCATTTCCCAATCGTACATCTGATCCGGTGTCATTATCTTGTCCATGCCGGAGAGCCCCGCGGCATGGTTCATCAAATGCCAAATTTTAACGTTCTCTTTTCCGTTCTGCGCAAACTCCGGCCAGTACTGAGCAACCGCATCATCAAAATCGAGCAACCCTCGATCGGCCAAGAGCAAAACACATAAAAACGACATAGTCTTGGTGGTGCTCCAAACGTTAACAATAGTGTCCTCTTGCCAAGGCTCTACCTGAGCCTCATCAAGATACCCGCCCCAAAGATCTATGACCATCTCGCCATTAATCGTGAGCGCAAATGAAGCTCCTAAATCTGCTCCACTGGCAAGGTTGTCAGCAAAAATATCTCTCACCGCGGAAAAACGTGAATCACATTGTCCAAAAACATCCGCCATCTCTAACCCCTATAACCAAACAATTTCGAGTCTCGTTGCCCTTACCCTTAAATAAAGCTCGCCTAGACCAAGCGCGAATCTATCGGTTGTACTATACGAGTCAGACGCGGACAAAAAAACCCTGAACGCTGTCAGCCAAAGTTAGCAAACAAAATCGTGAGCAATCCACATCCAGCAGAGATGTTATCCGTGCTAAAAAGTTCGCCCCCGCTCCCCGCAATCGCTGGGCATGCCTTTCGGGGTAAGCACTGACTCTCTCAAAACACCTTAAATTGGTGCAAATTTAAAAATCGAGTCCCAACCGCACTGCAATCAAAATCAAAATCGCACAATTAACCCCCAACAATTTCGATATTTAAGGACTAGCGCACAGCTAGGGTGTGTGCGGCTATCTGATAAAGCTCTATACTAAATTCCGACAGCGTTCACTTTGAGCCTCCCCATGAATGGAATTGAGCTTTGAAACCGCAAACAAACTGAAAAATGATCAACGAGAACAAGTTAATAGCGCTGGGCGCAGACATCAAACCTCAGTTGATTGTAGTCGTAGATACAGAGGAGGAATTTGACTGGTCCAAGCCCCCGGACCGGAACGCCACTTCCGTTTCTGCAATGTCGGAACTCTATCGTGTGCAAGATATTTTCGACGAATACAATATCGTCCCTTGCTACGTCATCGACTACCCGGTCGCGGCTAACCCGTCCAGCGTCGCCCTATTAAAAGAAATTTTTGACGACAAACGATGTGAGATCGGTGCTCACCTGCACCCTTGGGTAAACCCCCCGCACTGTGAGGCTTTGACTTTTGCTAACATGTACCCCGGCAACCTGCCCAAAGACACCGAATACAACAAGCTCAAAACGCTAAAAGAACAAATCGAACAGTCTTTTGGTGATAGCCCACATATTTATAAGGCCGGAAGATATGGCATCGGACCCAACACCGCTCGCATAATGGAATCCTTGGGCTTTGATATTGATGTTTCCATTTGTACAGGATTCAACTACGAAGCTGACGGTGGACCCGACTTCAGTCAGTATACGTCGCACCCCTACTGGTTTGGTCAGAACCAAAAACTGCTCGAGATACCTTTGTCTGGCGGTTTTATCGGCGCTGCAGGCCGACATTCAAAGACCCTCTATGATATAGCCGGCCATCTCGATTTATTTAAAGCCCGCTGGATTCTATCTCGCCTGTCAATTGTTGACAGACTGATCCTGTCACCAGAGGGTTATACGCCTGCAGAGCATGTGAAACTGACTCGATCTTTGCTCGATCAAGGGTTGCGAACCTTTACCTGGAACTTTCACAGTCCCACCGTAGTTGCCGGGACGACCGGCTATACCAAAAACAAGCGAGATGTAAACGCGTTCCTCGATTCTTTCCGCTACTACTTCGATTTCTTCTTCGGCGAGCTGAACGGCGAAGCGACTACCCCCACGCAACTCAAGTCTTTTTTAAAAACCGTTCAATAACCCGCACGGCGCACCCGCAACCTCTCATAAATTGCCTCACTTTGGGGCAGAATCGATCAATTCACTGAGCGTCTTTTCTTTTCCATCTAGTCCAAGCTTTTCATCCAATGCCTGCACCTTTTGTGCAATTCTGCCAGCTGTGCCCTGGTTCAGCCGATGTTTCAATACATGTGCCGCCAAAACACCCAACAGAGCAACCCCGGCAAGCGCAGAGAATAAAAAGGCATAACCCAGAACACCCGGATAGCGATCCAACAATGCGCCCCACAGCAGGTAAGCAAACGAGGTCGGTAGGTAGATCATAAACGCGGCGATGGCAATTGCTGCGCCTGAAAAACGCTGCGGCAGGCCCATTTCACCGAAGGGAGCAAAATACAGCGCGCGCATGAAAAAAAATGTAAAACCGAGCGCGGCCATAACCAACATGGCCGGCACAGCAAACGCATTAGACGCTGGCAACAGAGTCATCAGCACGCTTAAGAGAACCACCATAATTAAGCCAAAGCGCATCCCGCCTACCGCGCCACCAAAAAAACGTTGCGCAATAAAACCGGCCGGTAAAGCCATGCCGATGCGGCCACCAGAGGTAGACGCAATGCCAAAAAAAGAGATCGCGAGAACCGGCAGAACATGCAAGTCAGTCAAATACGTCAAAAAAAACGGCATACTGGTATAGGCCACATAGACCGTAAAGCCGACAAAGCCGGCCAGCCAAACTTCTGGCAAACGCAGCATAATGCCCATTCCCGCAACCACCTCTTGATTGGCTTTAGTTCGGTCTGAGCCCGATTTCAAGAGGGTTTCGTTCGGCAACATAAACCACGCGACCACCCCCAGAACAACCATAATCGCCGCGTTCACCATAAACGCGACTTCCAGCCCTAAAAGGCTATAGCCCAATAGGGTATACAACCCAACCGTCAGCAGATTTTGTAACAGCTCGATGCCTCCTCGACCACCTTCCAAAAGGCCAAAAACCTTTCCCTGATTTTCATCAGAGGTAGACTTGCGCACCGCTGAGAGTACCGCTGGCCAGAACGCACCTTCACACCAAACAGCCAGCATGACAAATAGAAAGCACAGCACCGCAAAATCTGTCGTTGTGCCCAGAAAAAAAGTAGTTATCCCGCCCAAAACCATATTCACTGGAATGAGTATTCGCGCGGAAAAGCGATCCTGCGCCCACGCTAATGCGACATATAAGATATTGTGAACGATGCCGTAAATTGACATCAGAATGCCAAATTGAGTTTTAGAAATCTGCCAAAGTTCAAGCATTTGCGGCAGCAATACACCTTTCATGGCCAGCACAGAAAAAGCGAACTGAGAACACAGCACCAGCACAACAAAGTTCGCCAGCACCTTCTTCGACGAAAACAGAGCAGCACCTTGGTCTGGCCTGGGATTTGTCACAACAGCACCTCCATGTGCCTTTGTCTTGGCCATACAGCGATCAAAATTTGATCACCATACGCCCTCTCGTGCCGCCAGCCTCAAGCTGCCGGTGCGCATAACTCGCCTCTTCAGGTGCGACAGCTTGCGCCACTCGCAATGTCAATTGACCGCATTCAACCTGCTCTCTCAAACGGTCTAACTTTGCATAAGCGCCGTCATAACCGGTAACCCACGTCGCCGTAAAATGAATACCCCTGACATCTCCCCCCTTAAAACCACGAATTGCCGTGAAATGCCCGCCGTCTTTAACCGCATCAATTGCCAAGCCATTGAGCAGGGCACCGTCAGCAAGGCCATCAACACCCAAAGGGAAATGTTCTCGTATTTTTTCAGCAAACCGCTCGCCTCGACTGACAATAACGTCTGCCCCCAGCGCTACCAACAAGTCGCGATCAGAATCCGCTGCATCGGCGATAACCTGCAACCCTGCTGCCTTGGCCAATTGAATCACGTAACCGCCATATGCGCCCGGACCACCGGTAACCGCAAGTACTTGGCCAGATTGAAGACCCAGCAAATCTAAAGACATCCTTGCCGTGAGCGCATTCATTGGCAGCGTACAGGCTTCAACATGAGTACAACCCGCCGGCGCGGGCACCACCGCGTTCTGATCCAAAACAATCTGTTCCCGATAGGCCCCGTGGATGCCACTGGGCACAACCATGGCCATCACTGGATCACCCACCTTAATCCCAGTCGTAACCTCTGCNCCCACTTGATCTACAACACCCGCGGCATCCATGCCTGGCACATAGGGCGGCGGCTTTTGGCGCTGAAACTCAGCTCGCATACCATTTCGCGCAACAATATCTGTCGGGTTGACAGCCGCCGCATGAATGCGAATTCGGACCTGCCCAGGACCTGCACTCACCGGTGGCACATCGATAATATGAAGCACCTCGGGACCACCATGTACCATCAATCCAACTGCCTTCATTCACTACACCCGATGCTGCATTTAAGTGCTCATAGTGCAGGCTTTGATACGCCCGGACAAGCACTGGATCGAGCAAAACGGATCGGCACTCGCAGCCCAAGCCATTGGCCGGTCACGCCCAGTTAAAATTTTTGGGTACCGCCATGCCCGCCAATTTATCATGCTACCATTCGCGGTTTAACGTTTGAAAAAGGAAGCATCTCTGTGGGAAATCTCGACGGAAAAGTGGTTGTTATTACCGGGGCCGCCCAAGGACTCGGCGAAGCCGACGCACGAATCCTGACCGAACGAGGCGCTCGTGTTGTCATGACTGACATCAACGACGAGCGCGGCGAGGCGGTAGCCAAAGACATCGGAGCAGATTACCGACATCAGGATGTGAGCGACGAAGACAGTTGGGATGAGTTGATGTCCCACATCAACGCCCGTTACGACAGACTTGATGTCTTGGTCAATAACGCAGGCATCGCCGTCATCGCCAATATCGAAAGTACAACCACCCAACAGTGGAGCCAGACACTCAACATCCATTTAAACGGCACATTTTTCGGCTGCCAGCGGGCAGTTCAGTTGATGAAAAAAGACCAGCAGGGCGGATCGATCATTAACATGTCCTCTGTTGTGGCATTACAGGGCTATGCCGATTATATCGCCTACGCAGCGGCAAAGGGTGCCATCCGCAGCATGACCAAATCTATCGCAGCGCATTGCCTGGCCAAAGGCTACAACATACGTTGCAACTCAATCTATCCAGGCAGCATCAGCACACCCATGGTGCACGCCGCCCTTGCCCATAGCGCCGGCATCGACTTCGAGGCAGCGCAAGATCCCGAAGCGCTGCGCCTGCAATTAGGCATCGGCGAACCTAACGACGTCGCTCATATGGTTGCCTTTCTGGCCAGTGATGAGGCCAAACACATTAACGCGGCCGAATTTGTTGTGGACAACGGTATGTCTAGCGTGGTTAGAACCTGACCCAGCATGTCATACAAACTGATCCAGCAGGACCGTCAGTCCAGTGCCGCATTTGGGACCATTTCGCATCTTTAGTTGACACCTTTTACCGCCGTTTTATGCTGCACGGCACAACGACAATCCAATGATTATTCGAGGAAGAAAAAATCGCGCCACAAACTTTAAAAATTTTGCAGTTTACCTGCCCAAGCGGCTTTTACGGTGCAGAACGCTGGATACTCGCGTTGGGCAAGAATATGAACGATCCAATGATGCCCTGCGATCTTGCGATTACGTTAGAAGCAGATAACGGACATGTAGAACTCGCGCGTGAATACTCGGCATTGGGGAAAACGGTCCACCAAATTAAGGTTGGAGGTCGTTTTGACCTGCGAATGATTTTGCAGCTTGCAAAGTTGATCCGGTCACAACAGATCGACATCATCCACACTCACGGCTACAAATCAGACATCATCGGCTTGCTTGCCGCACGCTTGTGCGGAATCAAGGCGATATCTACCCCCCACGGTTTTGTGGGACTTAATGATTGGAAGCTGAAGCTGTACTTCACTATCGGCAACAAGTTCCTGAAGTGGTTTGACCGAGTTGTTCCGCTGTCACGACAGCTGTGCAGAGATATGCAAGACCTTGGCGTCCGCCAGGACAAAGTAGATTATATTCAAAACGGCGTCGACATCGACGAAGTGGACCAACTGATAGTTACTGCCGCCGATGAAAGCGAAAAACCGATGCATAAACAACGCATCGGCTTCATCGGCCAGATCACCCAGCGCAAAAACCTGGTGGATATCATCGATATTTTCAACACCCTGGCCGCGAAACATCACAACCTCGAGTTAGTGCTACTGGGTGACGGAGATCAGCTCGAAGAAATGCAGGCCTACGCTCAAGCTTCCGCGGCAGCAGAGGCCATCACATTTCTTGGTTTTCGGGAAAACAGACTGAACTGGCTCAAGACATTTGACCTATTTGTGATGACATCAAAACTTGAAGGCATACCGCGCTGTCTCATGGAAGCGATGGCCATGCAAATCCCCGTCGCTGCCTATGATATCCCTGGCATAGACCAATTGGTGACCCACAACACAACGGGGCTGCTGGCTACTTACGGTGATCAGGCGGCACTGGCCGACTGCTGGGAGCAATTACTCCTCGACAAAGCCCTTTCTGAGCAACTGGCAAAATCCGGCCGACAGTTTATTGTTGAGCACTTTTCAGCTCAACGAATGGCGCATGAGTACAGCGAGCTCTATCAAGATCTGCTGACTTGACCTGAGCATTTATCCACACAAAAACAAGTCGCCGCCTAGTCCACAACAGCCTGTTGGCCAACAATGCCAACCCAAGGCCTATCGCTAGGCAAAGGTCTGGGTGAGTGTATGCGTCTGCTGAGCAGCCAAGGTGAATCCCTGAGTGATTGCTGACTCAACGCAAAGCATGCTTTGGAAACCCTCGTCATGAAAATCTTCAAGTTCCGCTGATTTTGCACGCCAAGGATTCCACACTACAACACTGTCATGGCCGCGAGAGTTAACCTCGATTGCATAATCGGGTGTTTCGATCCAGCAGCGGTTTCCCGGGTGCACGTGAATCCGATCCGTTTCGGCTTCGAAAAGGTAAGGATTCGGCGTCACTTTACGAGCAAAGTCTTCAGTTTTGTCTAGGCATTGCCCGCTCAATCCCTTAAGACACGTGTTGTGAATATCTGAGATTTCGAAATAACTGTGCAAAGCAGCGCCAAAGTTACGCGGCCTATCGCTTGTATTTCGGGTGCTTAACGCAAGTGTGAGCTGTCGACCCACTGTGATGCTAAGCTCTAACTCAAGCCCATCTTCGTTCATTGCATTTTGTATCGCGCATGGGCGCAGGCGAACGATGGTGGCATCGTCTGTATCAACGCTGCTGACAAGCCGCCACTGTTGGTTTCGCACGTAGCCATGCGCGGGTAAATTTCTAGCGGGATGATCGCCGAACCATGGCCAGCATACTGGCACGCCACCGCGTATGGATCGCGTGCCATCCAACCAAGCATCGCGACTTAACCACAACCGTTCGCGCTGGTCGTAGCTCGGGACATAGCTGAGCAAATGTCCACCAAATAGACTGATCGATGCATGAGCCCATAGGTTGTTGACACAGATTAGTTCAACATGATTGGCTGGCGTTTCAAGCGTGACACTTTTACTCAATTGAGTACTCAAGGCGATATCCGGCGATTCGAGGGAAAAACTAGGTTACCATCAGCGTTTGTACCACGCCGAATCATTTATGGTGCCCTAACCGTTGTTGGTTGCACCATAACCACGCCTGAAAATGACCTCTGTCAATGCAAACATTATCCCTAAGCCCAAAGATGCTTGGCCATTGCGCGTACTGAGACGCACTGTCTACGTGGTGATAATGGCCATGGTCATCGTAATCACGCTCCTGAGCACAATCAGCAGCAACCAGCCTCTGATAACGTTATCAAAACCATTAACCGGCAACGAGGCAGCGGCCGCCAACCGGCTCATGCGAACAATCATCAAAGACATCGCGCGCGCGGAACACCACTTGGTCGCCACAACAATCACAGAAAACGCGGCCAATACTATCGTGGCCTTTGCGCAACGAACAATCAGTGATGTTGTCGCATTCGCGGGACAAGTTGAGATCAACAACGGCAAGTTGACCCTAAACGCCACCGCACGGATACCAGAAAATCCACTAGGCCGATACATCAACCTCACGCTGACGTTGATAGCTGAGGATAGAAAGCTCATATTTGATACCTTGAGCGTGGGCGAAATCAGCCTGCGCGGCCAATGGTTGATCGCATCGGCACGCTGGTTGGTGAACCAAACACTGGACAAAAAACTTGGTGATCAGCTATTTGCCGCTGTTCACCACGTAGACATATTGCCCGGCGCGATCCAAATTAATTACGGGCCCCTCGGCGATCTGGTTAATCAAGCCGGTGGGCTCAGAACACGCGCTTTTGCAATGCGCGATCAGTTCCAGTTGCTGAGCGATCCCGACAGCGTACACGACTACTTTGCACATATTTGCGACCAGGGCAAAGCCGCACCCGATGCCCAACTTGGCGATTACCTCGCCTGGGCATTTAGCTACGCCCGATATCGCACTGAACTGAGCCAAAAACCAGCCACCGAAAATAAATTAGCGCTGTTGTCCCTATCTATCTTGCTCGGCAGTGACCTCTTCGAAACACTGATCGGTGATGTCGCGCAATCTCGCAAAGACTGCCGCCCTGTGGGAGATGCGGTCACCGTGCTGGGCCGCAAAGATTTACGCCAACATTTTATTGTTTCAGCGGCAGTTCAACTCATCACAAACACGGCAACGAGTTTCGCCATCGGCGAGTTAAAAGAGTTAGCAGACGCCGGAAAAGGTGGCAGCGGATTTAGTTTCGCAGACCTTGCCGCAGACCGCGCAGGACTGAAATTCACGGATATGGCACTCGACCCAAAAAGCGCAGAAAGGATCCAGCAGCATGCACAGGCGCTGCGTGATCCGGCATTTTTTTTCCCGGATATCAACGACTTACCCGAAGGATTAAGCGCGGCACAATTTGCCCAAAACTACGGCAATCTAGACAGCAGCCTGTACTCAACCGCACGCGCAAATATCGATGCGCGTATTGCTCAGCTGCCGCTGTACAGCCTCAAAAAGGGGCCAAAAACACTGTAAAATTTATTGACGTAGTGCCGGGTGAAAACACATCCGATTGTCATGATTTTTTACACTTACCTCCCCCCAAGATAAACCTATATTCGTAACCTATTGATCTGTTGATATTTATCTCCTTTGGCATTCAAATTGCATCCTTCGAAGAACCCTTTGACACCCTAAAATCAACAAAACTTAGGTATTTCCTTCATCAAATCCAACAGCAGCTGTCTTTGTGCGACCGGTCGTAAGATTATCTTTGACAGGATCCGCCTTCTGATCCTTATCGCCATGAGCGGCCTTCCCGGCACAGCTACTTTTGCATCCGTCAACTACGACATCATCTACGTCAATCAACCGCGTGCTGGTGATCATGCGCATATCAAATGGGCAGGGGTTAATCCGGCAAAGCTTGCAGTCAACTCTGATCTCATGCTGCTGCATCCCGATGGCTCCGAAGAGGTCTTAATTGATACTGAGCACGGCGCAATCACCGACCCGTTCATTTCTTTTGATGGGCAGTGGGTCTACTACAGCCATTTCTACGATTTACGCGAAGAAAACCTCAATTATCAACGCGGCAATTTACCCAAGCGAGGCTCAGATATTTACCGTCTGCATCTCACCACGCGACAAATTGAACAACTGACCTTTCAGGAATTCACCCCCAACACCGGAACCGGCCAATGGGATGAAAGCAACCCCGTGGACCCAGCCACTGGTGCCAACCGAATGGGCTATGGCATTTTAAATACAGCACCTGCGCCTATTGCCGGAAACAAATTAGTGTTCACCAGCAATCGCAACGGGTTTCGCCCGACCAAAGGGCTTTCTTACCCCACCATGCAACTCTTCGTGATGGATTTAGACACCAAAAATGTCACGCCAATAGCTCCCATGACCAACANTTCTGCGCTACACCCGANCCCTTTGGCAGATGGCAGAATCATGTTTAGCAGCTACGAAAGCCAAGGGTTACGCGATCATCGCCTGTGGGGCGTTTGGTCCATATGGCCCGACGGCCGTTACTGGGAACCCGTAGCCAGTGCCTTTGACCAACCCAAAGTTTTTCACTTCACAACACAGTTGTCTGACCGAAGCGTGGTAGTCGAGAACTACTACAACCTGAATAACTTTGGCTTCGGCTCTCTATACCGCATTCCTCAACACACAGATTCGAACCAACCGGCCTTCCATAGCCCTGACATCACTAAAAACCCTGAAATAAAGCATAATGATCAAGGGACTATGCGAATGCCTTTTACTCCCAAAGGGTTATCTTCAATCACTCCACTGTCAACCTCAAACGACAATGCAGCAATCGACGGTTATGGCAAGTACACACATCCGTCAGCAGCACCCAATAATGACTTACTGGTCGCCTGGTCCGATGGTCCAGTCAACAAACTCAACCGACCTACCCCCTGGCCCGCCGTCGACTCCGGCATCTATATAATGGCAGGCGGAGAGCCCGTGGATGATATGAGCAAACTCATCCTCATCAAAAATGACCCCAACTTCAACGAGGCTTGGCCCCGCGCTGTTGTACCCTATGAGTCTATCCACGGCATACCCGAACCCAAAGAACTCCCTTGGCTTCCCAACGATGGTCGCGAACACCCAATGTTGCCTGAGGGCACCCCTTATGGCCTTATTGGTGCCAGCACTTTGTACAAACGAGGCAGCGCGCCTAACTCAATCGGTGAAAATTGGGATGGCTTAGACGCATTTAATTCCAGCGAGAATCATCAAAGCACGAATTGGATCAGTCAAGGTGCTGATGCTGGTCTCTACGACAACAGCGATATTTGGGCACTGCGAATTTTGCTCATGGAGCCCAACCCAGATCGCGGTTATGGCCCTAATTCTAACCCCGAAGGTGGTGTATGGTTCCACAATCATGCCAACGAACGGCTGCGGATTCTGGGTGAAATACCCCTGCGTAAATATAACTCAGACGGCTCGGCTGTTATGGACCTCGAGGGCAACCCCGACACCAGTTTCCTGGCAAAAATCCCTGCCGATGCACCATTTACCTTCCAGACCATTGATAAAAACGGTGCCGTGCTCAATGCATCTCAAACTTGGCATCAGGTGCGACCCGGTGAACTGAGAACCTGTGGCGGCTGTCATTCACACAGCCAGCAATCACTCGATTTCCAAACCACTGCCGCTGCCAGCCCCGATTATGCGGTTTGGGACCTCACACAAAAAACACCTCTGGTGAGTCAGGACACCAACGGTCATCCAATCATCAAAGAAACTGATGTCACCGCCGTAGACGTCGAATTCTTCAAAGACATCCGGCCTGTGTTAGAAAGCAAATGTGTCGGTTGCCATACGACAACAAATGACACACCGCCTGCAGATCTGGTACTTGACGATCTGAACAATTACGACGGATTACCTGGCGATTATGCAAGGCTATGTAACGATCCTAAAGCGACTTGGGGCATCCCCCCTTTAGTTGGGAGCTGGCGTCAAACCAATGCAAGCCGCTATGTCAGAAAATTTCAAAGCCGACGCAGCCTGCTCATGTGGAAATTATGGGGGCAGCGGACCGACGGCTGGGACAATAGCAGCCATCCCAGTGCGGCAGTCCTTGGTGATGCCAATACCTTACCGCCCGGCGCTCGTATCAACGACGCTGACCTTGATCTGGTAGGCAGCATCATGCCGATTCCCGGTGAAGGTTACGCCCCACTGACAACTGAAGAAAAAATGACTTTTGCCCGTTGGATTGATCTGGGATGTGCCATCGATCAGAGCCGCGGCGAAACAAAACAAGGTTATGGCTGGTTTGCCGACGACCTACGTCCAGTATTGGCCGTCTCAGCACCTAGAGAGGGTCAAAATCAAAAACCGGTTGAAAAACTTATTATTGGCTTCGCTGATGCATACTCAGGGATCGACATCAATTCTCTGTCCGTTACAGCTGATTTCGAAATCGATGGTTACCCAGCAGGAGAAAACTTGAACTATTTATTCAGCTCCGCAAATGATGGTGTCTACGTTTACCCTTTGCTAGAACCCCTTGCAGAGGGATTCACCGGCACCCTTTCGATTTCAATCAAAGACCATCAGGGTAATATCAACCGCGTCACGCGCACCTTCTCAGTTGCGCATGACCAGTAAGCTATACTTTGCGGCAGAGGTCGCGCTCATCAAAAGCGCGTCCGGTGATACCTTTGTCTAAGCTAAAAAAAAGGCTAATTCAACTCACCTTTTGCATTGGCGCGACATTGCTGGCAATCAATATCTATGGCCTGTTTCAGAACATGCGGGTGAATCACTTTTTTAACAGTGAACTGCGTTTTTACGGTGATCAACCTACAAATTACCAACAAACAATGACCGATCTGACACGGAAACAGAACGAAACAGACCGGGCTTATGCGATGCGAGTCACACAGGTCATCGACGATGGTCTGGCGCATATCCATTGGGAAAGATACGACCCTGCACAGTTCAATCAACGGATTCCGGTTTGGGAAAATTACTTTCTACATTTCATGGGCAAATTTTCTACCATTCCAGAGTACCGGCGCTACCAATTCGCGGACTATAAAAAAAGCCTAAAGCGAGGCATCGGCATCTGCGGTGACGCCTCTATGATACTTTCACAAGTCTTGGATCTACAGGGCATAGAAAATACGATACTGAGCTTTCCTGGACATGTAGTGGTCTTGGCCACATTTAACAACGGCGAGCAGGCCATACTCGACGCGGATTTTGGCGTTACCGCAATGACCAGGAAACCAACCTGGGCACAAAACCCTGACACGCTCGCCAGTCGGTATGTCAACGCCGGGTATACAAAAACAGACGAATCATTTTTTCTCGACCTATACCGGCAAGAATTTCAAGAGTGGCGAGACGTTGAACATTTCATCACCAAAAAATATTATTTTGAGCATGTCAGCTACGCCTTAAAGTGGCCCCTGCCGATGCTCTTAATCCTGATATCTATCCTCTACCTACGAAAATTAAAGCCGCCAGTCATCGCACAAAATCAGTGAACAGTCCGCCTCTGCTGCGCTGACTGCCTACTGCCTACTGCCTAGCGATCAACGCTCCCAGCCAGTTGGGATGATCAACACACAGCCCCTAAAAAGGGATGTCTTCGTCATCAAAATCTTCGGGCATGGGATAATTAGCATCAATTGGAGGAAGCGCCTCGCCATCATCAGCCGCCTGAACTTTCCAGCCCTGAAGATTATTGAAATATCGGCCATTATATTCGCGGCCACGAATATCAAAGGTCACCGTCACTTCCTGATCTGGCCTGAGGCTTTCAAGCAGCGCCACCTTATCCTGCACAAACTCAAGATTTATTTCTTGCGGATACCTACCGTCATCAACAATCACAACCATTTCGCGTTTGGTGAACCCACTATCAAACGTTCGGGTGTCTTGGATCAGTTTAATCTTTCCCGTCAACTCATATGCCATCGTATTCCCTGCCTAGAGGCTATTGCTTACTTACGCTTTTATATTTCTTATTCACGCCATTAAAGGGCGCGCCAACACTTGCAGCACCGCTTTTTATTCTCTCATATCTAACAAGCAAGAAGTCAATGGCTTATCGTTGCGATGCACGCCAGCGTCATCCTAGCCATCGTTCGAACCTTGTCTAAACAAAAGCAGTATTGTCAGAGCAGGCAGGCTATTATCCGCCGGTGATTGCACAATTTTCATTACACCCCCATTTGCTGCGCGCTGCTGAGGAAGCGGGATTTATAGAAGCCACCGCGGTTCAATCCCAAACCATACCGCAGGTGCTATTGGACAAAGATTTAATTGTTTGCTCCAAGACCGGTAGCGGCAAAACAGCCGCATTTATGCTGCCCGCCTTGCATAAATTGCTCAACAATTGCGATTCCAAGAGCTCGCCGCGTCTGCTGATCTTACTGCCGACCCGAGAATTAGCACTACAAACGCGAAGAACCTTTGAGACTCTCGCCCGCCATACAGATCTTAGCTGCGTGCTCGTAATCGGCGGAGAAACCTTTAGCCGGCAGCGCACCAATATCGACAAACAACCCGAAGTCATCATCGCCACCCCGGGGCGGCTTGTTGAACACATCGTAAAAGCCACCGTTGATCTCAGTAAACTCGACATGATGGTGCTAGACGAAGCGGACCGCATACTGGAATTAGGGTTTGCACCTGAAGTAAAAACGATTACCAAGGCCTGTCCACATCAACGCCAAACCTTGTTGTTCTCGGCCACTCTTTCGCAACAGCACACCTGGGACATCGCCACCTTCCTGCACGACCCGCAGACGATCACAATTGATCCTCATCAGCAGAGTCAAACCTCACTGATACAACAGGTTGTGCTGGCTGATGATCTGCAGCACAAAAAACGGTTGGTAATCGCGTTATTGGCAAAAGAACAGGCGCCGCGCTCGATTATTTTTTGTAATACGCGCAAACAATGCCAAGCACTTGGCAACGCATTGAAAGCCCATAAACTTCGCGCCGATTTTACACACGGAGAACTCTCACAAAGGGACCGAAAACGCATCATCAACCAATTCCGCAGCGGTCAATTCGGTATTTTAGTGGCCACAGACGTGGCCGCTAGAGGCATTGATATCCAAGGCATCACCTTGGTCATTAACTTCAATGTCGCCTTATCAGTTGACGATCATATTCACCGAGTCGGCCGCACTGCCCGCGCAGGCCGCACAGGCACTGCAATCAGCCTAGTGGATTCCACCGAATGGAACCAGATGTCGCGTATCGAACGACATTTAAAAACCCGCTTCACGCACCGCAAAGTCTCTGGTTTGGTGGCTAATTACCGCGGCCCCGTTCGCGTCAAAAGCTCAGGCAAAGCCGCTGGCCGAAAAAAACTAAAAGCCCGCCGGCGGCGGAGCAAAGTGACGTAAAGTGCCAAGCGTTAAATCAAGAAATTTGCCACCACAATTGACGACCACACAAAAACCGCAAGACTCAGAGAGACAAATACAGCAGCGGAGCCTTGGTCTTTGGCTCGACCAGACAATTCATGCATTTCATCACCAACGCGGTCAACAACCGATTCGACGGCAGAATTTAATAATTCAGTAATCAGCACAACCGCCATTACTGCGATCAGCAATATCCATTGAGTCACATTCTCGGCGAGCAGACCAGCGACCGGGGTGAGCACAGCGGCTAACACGCACTCTTGTCGGAACGCTGACTCATTTTCCCAAGTAGCTGTTAATCCCTGCCACGAATAACGAGTCGCAGAATAAATTCGCGCAAATCCGGTTTCTCCTGGCTTAGGCATAGGATCTCAACAGGGCTGCAAAAACGGATAAAAATTCATAAAGGCGCCTTACCACAGCCGGCGGAACCCGCCTTAACAGATACCGGAAGCTCTTAAATACACAATACAAAGATACAATAACCCTTATCAAGTTGACATTTTTATCAATCAGCACCATCTTGCGACGACGTTGTGCACTGCCGCGCTCGCGACATACAGCACACTGAATTTGTCGTGTTAAACCAAACATCTAATGCCATTAAATTTATGAATACTACAATTCCCCACCCGCAGGGTGAACTCATGGGCCACCCTCGCGGCTTATATGTTTTATTTCTGACGGAAATGTGGGAAAGATTCAGTTATTACGGCATGCGGGCATTACTGATTCTTTACCTCACCAAACACTTCTTATTTGGTGATCGAGATGCGGGCCTGTTATACGGCAGCTACGCCGCGCTGGTTTATGCCATGCCGGTCATCGGCGGCATGGTTGCGGATCGTTATCTGGGGTTACGCAAGGCGGTCATGTTTGGCGCCGTTATGCTGGTTTGCGGCCATTTCGGTATGGCTTTTGAAGGCCAAGCGGCTGTGCAGATGGGGGGCGAGGTGCAGCGCAACTTGCTGTACGAGCAAATATTTTATTTATCACTGGCGTTTGTCATCGTCGGCGTCGGTTTTTTAAAGGCCAGCATTTCTACCTTGGTCGGCCAGCTTTATGGTCAGGAGGATCCGCGTCGCGATGCAGGATTTACCCTGTTCTACATGGGAATCAACATCGGCGCTTTTATCGCCACCCTGCTATGCGCCTATCTTGGAGAAACCTTCGGCTGGCGTTATGGATTTGGCGTTGCGGGTGTTGGCATGCTATTTGGCCTGATCACCTTTATTCGCGGCCAAAAGCACCTCTTGGGTGCAGGCGAACCGCCAAATGTGGCATACCTTAAGCGGCGCATCCTGGGCATCTCCCGGGAAGCACTGATCTACATTGCCGGCCTGCTATCCGTCATCGTAATCTGGCAGTTGATTCAGCGAACTGGCGACCTAGGGTTTGTATTGTCGGGATTTGGGCTAGTGGTAATCGCCTGGATCACCTGGTTTTCGCTGTCAAAATGTAACGCTATCGAGCGTGACCGGATGCTCGTGATGTTACTACTGATTGTCCTGTCGGTTTTCTTTTGGGCGTTGTTCGAGCAGGCGGGCTCCTCGCTGACCTTATTCACAGATCGCAACGTCGCAATGGGCCCGACTTTCACAGCGGGAATGTTTCAGTCGTTGAACCCGTTATTCATTATACTGCTCGCCCCTGTATTCGCATGGGCTTGGGTAAAACTGGCCCAGCGCGGCCGCGAGCCATCCACACCTGCAAAATTCGGTCTAGGCATTATTCTCGTCGGCCTCGGGTTCGCCGTGCTCATTTTTGGCGCAGGACTGGCCGGATCCGACGGCAAAGTTGCAATTATCTGGCTGGCATTGATGTATTTGCTGCACACAACCGGTGAACTGTGTATCTCGCCAGTTGGACTGGCCATGATCACTCGTTTGAGCGTTGCCCAAGTGGGCGGCATGATGATGGGCGTTTGGTTTTTATCAAGTTCTTTCGCCGCCTATCTCGGCGGCCTAATCGCCGGTGCTATGGCCATCGGCGAGCGCGGCACCCGGGTGGCCGGTGGCGCCGAATCACTCGCTGTCTACGTCGATGTATTCGGCAAGCTTGCGGTACTGGCCGTCGTCATTGGCGGCGCGCTGCTGATCCTAGCGCCCTGGCTGGCCAAACGTATGCATCTACAAAGTAACGAGCGTTAACCATTTCAGCTGCGCGCATCGCTTACCTTAAAAACATCCAGGGTAAACGCCACCGAAAGACTGAGCGCGGGTTGCTTGGCCAATGTCTTGGCCCAGGTTTTAGCCGTTCTATAGCGCATAGGCGTCATCACCAATAAATCCGTGAGACTGCTCCCTTCAATCCATACTTGGTCCTCGATGGTGAGCGTGCGCTCGAGCGAAAACCCGTTCAAATCTGCAGTCGCGCGCTGATGCTTGCGCGGTTGCGCATAAACCAAAGATTTGAACTCCCAAAGATGCGCCGCTGCAGGGGTCACTCGAATCAAATAACCACCCGGCTTCAAAACTCTAATAACATCATCGCTCATTGGCGCCATAACAACCATAGCTAGCTCAAAACCACTGGTGCGCAAAGGCAGTTGGGTTGTGCTTGCGACCGCCCAGTTTATCGGCTCACTATGTCTGCAGGCCGCATTGATGGCCGCTTTAGAAACATCAACCCCGTAGATCTGGCGACAATGCGAGACTAGAGCCGCAGTAAAATAACCCTCCCCACATCCCAGGTCGGCAACCGCGCCTTCAATCAAAAGTTCGTCAAGCGTTGCAGCCAAACATTCACGCAATAAACGATAATACCCCTGCGCTAAAAACCGCCTGCGAGCGGCAACCATCTCCTCATGGTCGCCCGGGGCTTTGGAATTGCGATGTTGTGCCGGCACCAAATTGACGTAGCCCTTACGCGAAATATCAAAACAATGATTTAAATCACACGCTAGGGTTCGGTCGCAGACCTGCAACGGCGCAGCGCAAATTGGGCATACAAACATTTGCATCGTGATAATTGACGTCACTGGGGATTTTGTCCAACTGTTAGGATATCAAACGGCGCGCTTTGCTTTAATCTGAAGATACGTTGGCAGCCGTGTACGCCTCATCCTAACAAGGAATTTAATCGGGGAGTTGCCGGCGCCTACAAAAAGAGACTAGTCTTTGACAAGTTCCAAAATCAACAACAATAAAAAGGAAGTAAGGCATGCTAAATCACATCATGATCGGCTCAAATGACATCCACAAAACAAAAGCGTTTTACAATGCGGTTCTTGGCGTATTGGGCGCGCAAGAGCCCATGGAGCACGTCAACGATACGGGCCAAACCCGGCTCTTCTATATCCATGACGGCTCGACGTTCAGCATCAGCGAACCTATTAATGGACAACCCGTGAGCACAGCTAACGGTTCCACCATCGGTTTCCTTTGCAATTCGCCAGCGCAAGTTAAAACCTTTCATGACGTCGCAATCGCCCACGGCGGTACCAGCGCAGAAGATCCTCCAGGCGCACGCGAAGGTTCGATGGGCACCATGCATTTATGTTATTTTCTTGATCCCGACGGGCACAAAATTTGCGGCATTCACAGGCCCGCCTAAGCGTCACCGAACCCTTGGCGCCAGCAAAACGCTCGCGCCAAGGGTTTTCTACCTCTTAAATTAGGGCACATATTGAATCGGTGAAGACCATGCCCTTTCTTGCAACGTTGCAGCCAGATCAGGGCGCAATGGCGTACCTGCCCGAATAGCATCCCAGGTATTCCAGCGACAAGTCGGATTCTCGAGTGCACGGGCGTAATAAAACGCGCGAGTATCCGGATCAAAGTCTGGATCGGCCCATACCACACGCAATTCTGCATCACCGGTGCGCGCGCTGATGCCACAGGTATTTAGGTCAACCGTAGCCCCGTTGGCCGGGCAACGCGCTGTCTGCTCATCCACAGGAACCCCACCGGCACAGGCCACGTCAATGACCGCCTCATGAGTCTCTCCCGCATCATCGATCCATCCCTTGATAACCTGCAAACGCTGCAATGGCGCGCTCGCGGCGTCCGCCTGCGCCCACAACGCCAACTTCAATTCACCTGCTCCGGGCCGTAAGTCCGCGCCCATCGTCACTGCAGACTCATACGCTCGCGTGATTCCGTTTTCAGCGTCCATCAAATCAGCCGGCAAGTCATAACCTGCAAAAAAGCGTAATCGTATGCGCGGGCCCGAGGTGGCAAAAGTCTCCTTCCTGCGGAAGGCCGCATAAATGGACTCGCGCGTGTTTTCTTCCGCCCAAACCGCGGCTAAACCTGCGGCACCAAAACTAGGCTGCGCCCCCCCAACATACAGTTCACCCTCCACCTCAATCATCGCTTGCGGCGCTAACGTGTTGAAGAGCAGCCCTTCTAATGCACCAAACGGCACTGCGCCACGCAATTGCCCGTCTGAGGAAAGCACACCCAACTTGGAGCTGAAATTTGACTCATCATTTTGCGCAGCACCGGTATGCGTATCACTGGATCCAATAACGCCAAACGCATACGGATTGGTTAAGCCCTGCGCCTCCAACGCCAATCCCTTGCGCAACGCGTCACGCACATAGCTACCCTCGGGTTTGCTGGGCAGAGTCGTCGCAACCCGAAACTCCATCAATTCAAAATCAGCCCATTCATCGCGTGTCGACAGTGCGGGATGCGTTTCAGAAGTGCCCTTGATTTGCGTGATCTCAACCAGCGGCTCATTGCGAATCCGCTGCACCGCGTAGGCTTCGTCAATCGGATCGCCGGCCCAATCAACGACTTTAAACATCTCGCCGTTTGAGCCATTAGAATTATGCGGAATCGCCATAGCTTCAACACCATCTTCGCGCAGTGTATCCATCCAGCGCCACAGGTCTTCCGGATTGCGGGAGTGAATCCGAGAAAAAGGAATTTCAGGCACCCGATCACTCCCCCGGAAGATCACATTGCGGTGCAGATTACCCCGGTCTGCAGAGGAGGTCGTATATTCATAAGCGACAAAAGTGGTAAATCGACCAGGATCATTAAATCGGTCCGCCGCTTTGACCGTATCCGCCCAAGCATTGCGGATAATCGCCAAAGGTATCTCTGGATCCATGTTCCCGCTGACAACTTCCGCGCTTAACCCTTGTGAAATTCCACCAAAGCTCTGCAATCGCTCAGCTAGGCTCCAGCGATCCATATTGTCTGGGTCATTCAAACCATGTAGCACTTGGGTGGGGGGAAAAGCCGATATCGCGCTGGTGGTATCTGCAGCTTCAGCCGCAACCCCCATGAACATCCCGTGGTCAGTAACCGCATAGAAATCCAGTGGCCTCCGCAGCTGCATGTCATATCCTGACGGGTGTTTGATCGGCTCACCTAGCGCGAACCGATAGGCATCATAAGGAGTGGCAAGCGTTCCGAAAGAAAAAGCATCAAACGAATACGTCGTGTGCACGTGAAGATCGCCGAAGAATGCACTGCGCTGCGGGTTGGCGGCGGGTCGACGCTCGACAACGACATGCTGCGTTTCAAAGACCGGTTGATTCAAAATGACGCGCTGATTCAAATCAGGCAAATCAGCATCACTGCACCCTACAAGCGCAAAAAAAACACAAAAGATCAGCGCAAGTTGTCTCGCCAATTTTAATCTCTTCATGAAGTTCCCCTACACAATAGACCACAGGGCTATGATTACACGGACCTGATAAGCAATACACCCACCAAAAATTCTTAGGCAAAGCCTGTCGCGGAACTCAACGCCGCACCCAGCGAATAACCCCGTAGGCGATCAACATCAGCATAGCGATGCCTGGCATCCAATATTTTGCAATCTCTCCCGCCAACGCGCCAACAGTGTGAAACAAAACAAACATAATGGCGACATAGGTGAGTGCCGTGAGCACCACAATTGCGCTGAACTTGGGGTAGAAAACCTTGAAAAATCCGCAGGCGACATAGGCGGGCACGCGCGTTCCGGGCACAAACCGCACGACAAACAACGTCTTGAAAAGATCATGCTGAAGCCAATCTCCCGCCATCGACACTCTATTTTTTTGCGCAAAACGACGCGCCCACTGCCGGTCGCGTGCAAAAAATCCCAGCCAATATTTCCACAAATCACTTGCGGTCAGTCCAATCAAAATAGCAAGGAACAAGGGGAATACCGGACCGACGCCCAACATAGAGGCCGTTGCAGCAGCGATAACTGCCACGTCTTCTTGCAGGAACGGTAAGCATGCAATCGCGATATACAGCGCCCAACCCGAAAGTCCTAGCAATGCCTCACCGTCCATTTCTAATCCGCTAACCAAGCAACGTCCAAGTCTATCAGAGAACCTTACCTTTGCGACTGAGCATGAGTTAGGCCGCCATAAACCAGCACCAGTATCGATGCCAAAACACAGACAGACTCGACATGCGCGAAGTACCTAGACAGCATACGAGGCTACAATTTACAGTGATGTTTTCAAAGGATGTCAAATATGCAACGTGCAACCGACGCTTGGCCCGATGCACCCGATCTGCAACACCGCACCCTCGCCTTCGACCTGAACGGTCATCATTTTGAGGGACATTTAGTTGCACCGGCCGCAGAGGTTGGACCGAGACCTCTGATACTGGTAATCCACAACTACCAAGGACTCAAACAGTTCGATCGAGACGTCGCAGAATACCTCGCCCGTCTGGGCTATGTAGGACTTGCCATCGACATGTATGGCGACCAAGTTCCCATGGACCAAAGGGAATTCCCCACAGATCCTGCCCTGATTGAACCGTTCCAAAAGAAATGCTTTCAGGCCATGGTCTGGCTGGACCACGACCACAGCTGGTTCAGGGCGCTGCTGACCCAGTGGATTAAAGTAGGCCGCGCCGACCCAGCCTGCGACGACCGGCGCGCACCTTCGGCCATCGGATATTGTTTTGGCGGCATGGCCGTTCTGGAATGTGTCAGAGCGGGGCTAGACCTCAGCGCAGCCATCTCCTTTCATGGCCTTTTGCAAACCGGTGAAGATCCAAATCCCGGGCACTTCGGCGCTGCGCGGCCACCACTGAAGCCCGCACCAAATCATTACAACACCAACACCATTGTTTTGATTGAGAATGGCGCCAATGACCATCTCGTTTCACAACACAGCAAAGAGCGTTTTTTCACCGAAATGGATGACGCCGGGGTCGATTGGAGCTTTGTCGAACACGCACAGACACCACACGGGTTTGCACTACCACGACAAATCGGTCCTCCAGGACATTTACATCCAGCTGCCGACCTGCGGTCAACACAAAATATGCTCAGCCTGTTCAGAGAGGTTTACCCGGACATTGCTCAAAACCCGGTTACACACAACGCAGCCGGCACAGCTATTGCGTGAGGAAACCAATCTCTGCAGATGACACAAATTAAACCACCAAATAATTATTCTGCGCGCAATGAAATCAAACCGGGCTTTGTTATGATCTGCCATCATGAATATTGACCTTGATACCGGCCGCCTCATCGTATTTGTGGGTGGGTTATTTATTTTTGCGATTATGGAACGGTTCATGGCATCGCGCAGCGCAACCAATTCCCTCGGGAAGCGGATTGCCCTGCATAGCCTCATTGCCGCAGTCAATACAACCCTCGTGCGTATTTTGATCTATGTGCCCTTACTGGCTTGGATTGTTTATGTTGAACAAATGGGCTGGGGCGCAGCACGCTGGCTAGGCTTAAATGGCGCGGCAGAATTTGTAGTTTCTATTGTCGTTCTCGATGCATTCGATTACTTCTGGCACCGAGCAAACCATCGCATTCCTTTCCTTTGGCGTTTTCACAAAGCGCATCATTCGGACAACGACCTTGATGTATTCACCGCCCTACGATTCCACCCCGGAGAACTATTTATTTCGTCTGGCGTTAAAGCGGTATGGATCGTATTGTGGGGGCCCTCTGCAATCGCATGGTTCTTATTTGAGATGATGGTTAGCCTCTGCGCACAAATGCATCACGCTAACCTTGATCTTCCTGACCGTATTGAAAAACCGCTCGCCAAATTATGGGTTACGCCAAGATTTCACGCCGCCCACCACCTCGTCGACCGACAGTATGGCGACAGAAATTTTTCTACTCTGCTCAGCTGTTGGGATACGTTGTTCTCAAGTCAGGCTCCTTGGATTACCCATGAGGGTATCACTCAAAAGGTCATGGGACTGCCGGATGCACGCGAGCAGACACTTTCGCCCCTGCAACTGTTGCTCGAACCACTAAAAACCCGTAACTTGTCCCTTGGCGACCGTAACACCAGCTGAGCAGTTTTCAGGCAACTCGGGCCTGAGTGATGTGAGGGTCTTGTGATTATTAAAATGGACACAAAACAATGAAGACAATCGTTCTATTCGTTCTGCTCGCACTATTTTCGTTGACTGCTCAGGCTGACGGTCACGCAAACGAGCACGGCGGGAAACCCGCCAGTTCTCAAGAGCATGGCGGTAGCGCTGCGGCAACCAGCGAACACGGTGGTACAGCGGCAGAAGACGAGGCACATGACGCTGAGGACCACAGCACCATGGAGCACGGTGGAGAAGCCGCCGAGTCTAACGAGCACGGCGGAAAAGCGGCACATTCTAAAGACAGTTAAAGGATAACAACCTAAACATCCTGTCAACGCAATCTGTTGAAGAGGCCGGATAAATTGCTCCTAACGTGCGCTAGCCGTCTGCTATTGTGGGCGGTTATCACGTTGGTTGTGACCACAAAATTAAGTTGGGCTGGCGACTCCAAAAACCCGCCCACTAAATTTTACGCTCAAGACATTAAGTCCGCCATGCGCAGGCACCTCGAACAAGTCACCGACACAGACGGTCTATTCCACATTACCGACAATGTCACCGAGCAAGCGCTGACTCTAAAGTTTGTACAGATACATGATCCAGTTAGACAGATTGGCACGGACATCTATTTTGCCTGCACCGACTTCCACGTTGACGGCAAATCCGACAAACTTTATGACATTGACTTCTGGCTGCACGAGGAAAATGGTGAACTAGTGGTCTACCAGACTAAAATTCACAAAGAACCGCGTCGGTCGCTACTATACGGCTGGTATAAACACCCTCGCTACACATTCGTGAACGATGAGATCGAATACTTGTATAGCGATTGAAACAACACATGTTTGCGTTGTACCCATCACCCTGCAGGCCACTCTAAAACCGTTCCTCTAAAGCCAATGAGGGCCTGCGACCCATTGGTGGGGTCAGATAGGCAGCTCAGCGTGCGCTGCTAAAGCTGCTTCAATTCTTTCTTCAACGCTTTCTCTACGCGCTTACTCGGATTCATCGATAATGCCAGCTTAGCTTCTTCCTTAGCAGCCTGCAGGCGCCCCAGACGCTCATTTGCCCTGACCCGCATAAGGTAGGCTACCGTGATATCAGGATCCCACCATCTTTTCTCTCCTTCTAGGAACTGGGCAGCCGCTGTGAGGGCTTTTTCATAATTCTCGGTTGCCATGTACAGCTGCGCCAGCGACATATAGGGGCCTGCACGATCCATTAGGATTGCCGCTTCCTGATAGGCTGCCTCGGCGCCTGCCGAATCATCTTGTAAACTGAGCAGCAGGCCTTTCGCCATCGCGCCATAGCCCTTATCCTGCTGATCAATCTCCTGCACCATGTTCACTGCNCGATCCATATCGCCACCGGCTATCCCCGGCGCACTAGCGTAATACGCAAATATTGCGTACCTGGCATCGAGATTTTGTGGATTCTTAGCAACCGCGTCCTGCCAAGACGACAATGATTTTTTGGCTGTACCTACTTTTTTGAATACGTTGACTTTGTCTACAAGCTCCAGATAGACCAATCCCGCCAAATAAAAGGCCTCGCTGTCTTTCCCATAGCTGACCTGCAATGCTTCCAGTGTCTTCAATGAAGCGGCCAAATCCCCGGTCAAATACTGCACCCTAGCAAGATGGAATTGTGTATCTCGGGTCCGCTGCGCCTCGGGCAAGTCGCTCAATGAGCTCAGGGCTGCTTCAAAATCTCTCGCGTGAACTGCATCAAGCGCTGAAACAAGGGTCTCGTCGGCCGCGACGGGTAAACAAAGGATCATGCAAAGGAGAAGGATTGTCAGTGATCGCATAGACCGCATACCAATGTAAAGAACAGCCTTGGAGCATACAAAATTTTTANCCGAACTTCACAGGGAAGACAAACATTCAAGCGGTGATCGAAGTTGTTGTAGGATAATACGCCAGCATCCCTCCAGAGCAGATTATTTTTCCGATGACAGCTCGCCGCTCTACTGCGTTAAAACAAGCGATTTGGCTCGTCATTGCGGCCATCCCTCACGGCCGCGTATGCACATACGGTGATATTGCAAACATGGCAGGACAACCGGGACAAGCGCGCTGGGTCGGACGATTATTGTCCGAGCTTCCTCCAGACAGTACTTTACCATGGCACCGCGTTGTGAATGCGAGCGGCAAAATCACTCATCCCAACGCCAGCAAACAAGTGCAGCGCTTGCAGGATGAAGGTATTCAAACTGTCCATCAAAGAGTTGCGCTCAAGCGATACCGTTGGCAGCCATGACAGCTAGATTCGCATAACGTTTAACTCTGTCGCTGCAAATACACAATCAAATCGTTAGGGTAACGCCGCCGAAAACCAAAAAGGCTCAAGCTGATGATCTCCGGTTAAGGTTTCTCGGAGATTCCCTGCCTCATAAAGGCGCCCGTTAAGCATCACATGACTAATATCATCTGTCCTGCGAATATCTTCGAGCGGATTGCTGTTCATGATCACAAGATCAGCCAGTTTGCCAACCTCGATTGAACCTAAGTCATTCGCCATCCCCAAATATTGCGCAGGGTTTATCGTAGACAGCGACAATACCTGCATCGCCGACATTCCCCCCCGAGCAAAACTCCACATCTCCCAATGTGTTGCCAGCCCTTCTCTCTGGCCGTGTGCACCGGTGTTAACCACAACACCAACATCAAGCAAGCGCTTGGCCGACCGCGCAGCATCATCATCACGGTAATCTCTTTCGGGTGCCTTGAGCCGCCGGACCGAGCGAGGCTGCAAAATAGTCGGCGGCACAAACCCAGAAAGTATTGGATGGGTCCACACATCACTTTCAGCATAATAATAATCTTCCGATGTAAGCCCCCCGTATACCACCACTAACGTGGGGGTATACCCCACTTGAGAAGCACCCCAAAACTGCACCACATCGTCATACAGATTAAGCGCCGGCACATTGTGCTCAATCCCCGTGGACCCATCAGCTATGAGATTCATATCCATATGAAACAATGAGCCCCCTTCAGCGACAACCAACATTTGTTCGATTCGGGCGGCCTCAATGACCTGTTGACGTTGCTCTCGACGCGGTTGGTTATAGTTCTTTATGCTGATCGCGCCCTGCGCCTTAAGTCGGCGAACATGCCTTAACGCATCCTCAAGATTCGACACCGGCGCAAATCCGAGGCTTTTGGCACCATAGACAATGTTGCCGGTAGAAAAAATTCTAGGACCCAGTATTTTGCCTGCTCGCTGATATTCCGCCGCCGCAAACACTTGCGCTGCGTTGCTGGACGGGTTGTGGACCGTAGTCACCCCTAATGCCAAATGAGCAAGCATATTGTAGTTCTGTTCAGGGACCACATTACCCCTGGCATACGGTCCGTGGGCGTGCGCATCAATCATGCCAGGCATGATGGTTTTGCCTCTTGCATTGAACACCTTTGCATCTTGCGGAATACGCACATCCGTCCCTAGCGCCTTAATACGGTTACCTTCTATCAACACCGTTGCGTTATCTAACACACCACGCTCAGCGTTCATCGTAATCAGACGAGCGCCAATAATTGCCGTTATTCCTGCTGGCTTTGCCGCGGTTGCCCGCATGGACAGGGGTGTTTTCTGCAAATTAGGTTGTTCGTTAAACAACACATCATCAACATCAGCGGTGAAGTAATCTGGCCCGGTTGACCACGACAGCGACCGGCTGTCATTCGACCAGTGCACAAATAATCCACCAACAAAACTGGCGCGTTTACCTGGCACAGTAGCCATTTTGGGGCTCAGTACCAAAGGTTGGCCGGTTAAAGGACGCAGCGCCACGTGCACGTCAAACCCTTGCTGATGAGCAATATAATGGCCATTGGGAGAGACATAAATCACCCGCGCCAAATCACTTATCGCTTCCTCGCGAACATCACCACCCAAGCGGTCCATCGACAACAGTCGGGTCTTTGCGTCATCGCTACCGCGACCCGATGTCGAGCGTTCCCTCTTATTTATGAACAGTCGGCCGCCCGGACCAAAATGCGGCGCAAAACCCTGCCGGGTAACCAAGCGCATTGCACCCGTATCTATAGACATCAAATAAACACCGGGCTCAGTTCCCCAATGCGGGCTTGTGAGCGCACTCCCGGTATTTTTTAAAAACAACAAGTGGCGATTATCTGGCGATACCGTTAACGATGCGTAATGCCCTGGCTGCCGGCTGAGTTGCTTAGACAGTCCCCCACGGCGCGACACGCTGCGCATACTGGCAAGGCTATCGTCTTGCCAGTTTAAAAAATAAATTGTCTGACCGTCCGGTGCCCACACCGGCGAATATTCAAACCCTTCACTATCTGTTGTCAGTCGTCTTGCAGTCTGATTGTCCCGTTTGATCCAAAGCTTGCCTAAAGATTCAAACAGCACCTCTTCATTGACCGGCGACCGACTGGCGAAGCGGACCATGCTCGTTTGAAATTCATCGGGGGCCACGGCAACTTTTGGCTGCGGCGGCGCAAATAGCAGACGCTGATCACGCACTCGAAAAGGTATATTCGTAACTTCTCCGCTGGCCAGCGCCACCGACCGGATCTTGCCCCCCGCCCAGTAGACCAAACCATGGCTATCAGGCATCCACGCAATATTTGGATAAACCCCATTGACCGCCCAAGTTTCTTGCATATCGGGATCCAGATTATCTGCAATAACTTGATCTATGCCTGATTCTAGGGCCTTTACATGCAACTTACTGATGCCTTCAACGCGCTTAATGTACGCTAAGCTTTTTCCATCCGGGGACGGCGTTGGGCGTACCGCGCCACCTGGACCGCCGGCAACTACCTGAGTTCGCCTGCTGATCAAATCCAGCGACTTGATATTGAATACCTGTGAATTACTGTCCTGATGATAAACAAACATATCACCCGGCGTTGCGTTTTGTGTGAAATACAAACGCTGCCCGTCCGGTGAGAAGGCCGGCTCACCCAATTCTTTCTGATAATTCGCGCTTGGCTTTTTTACCACCGCCACACCCTGCGCATCGGGCTGTCCTGATACGTGGTAAAGCCAGATTTCGCCCGTGCCCAAAGACCTAGAAGTTGTAAAGTGTTTCCGCGCTGCTATGTATTGACCATCCGGCGACCATGCTGGACTATTGAGTAGTCTGAAGGATTCGAAAGTAATCTGCTTTAAAGCACCGTCTGCCAGTCTTAGGGTCCAAATATTATCCCCGCCATCCCGATCCGAAGTGAAGGCAATAAAACGTCCGTCCGGAGAAAATCGCGGCTGAATATCCCAACTATGATCGCCGACCAGAAGTTTGGCCTCTCCGCCGGTTATCGGCAGAAGGTAAATATTGCCCAGCAAGTCAAAGACCAGATTTTGCCCATCAGGGGAAACGTCCAGACTCATCCAGGTGCCCTCGTCAACATCCAGATCAATGCTTGTTGTTACTGCATCAACTGAGGGGGTCTCAACTTGCCAGTCCGCGACATCGCCGGCGCGGGCGTCGGCTACCCATATCAAAACGCACATTATCAACCAAAGGGTCAGTGCTGTTATCCGCACAACTTATGCCTCGGTGTCTGCATCTGAAACCAAAAACCGATAGATCGTAGTCTGGTGATATTTTGCTCCGGGCTTAAGATTAACCGAGGGGAATTGTGGCTGATTCGGCGAATCAGGAAAATGCTGCGCCTCCAGACAAAACGCCCCGTGTCGGCAGTAAAGCTGACCATCAGCGCCTTCAACGCCGTCTAAGAAGTTACCCGTATAAAATTGCACTGCAGGCTCTGTTGTCGAAACGGTCATTACTCGTCCGCTCGGCGGATGTTCTACTGTCGCAATAAGCGCAGGCGAGGCCAATCGTGCGTCACCACGCACAAAACAATGGTCGTAACCGCCGGGTACATCGGTCAAGCGCAATCCAATCGTTTGAGCTACGCGAAAGTCAAACGGCGTCCCCGCGACAGGCACGATTTCACCCGTGGGGAGTAATGCTTCATCAACCGGAAGATAACGCTCACAGCCCAACATCAAGCGATGGCCAAGCACATCTGCGACGCCCGCGCCTGCGAGATTCCAGTAACTATGATGGGTTAAATTCACCGGCGTAGCACAAGTCGTAGCCACCGCATCATATTCAATCACAAGCTCATTTTTTTCCGTGACCCGATAAGTGATCTCAACGGAGAGTTCACCGGGGTAACCTTCATCACCATCTGCACTGGTATAAGCCAGCTTCAGGTAATGCTCACCGCCGTCAACCAACGCCCACACTTTTTTATTAAAACCCTCAATACCGCCATGCAGGTGATGTTCACCCTCGTTTTGACTAAGCTGAATCATCCGCCCATCGAGCTCAAATTTACCTTGGTTGATCCGATTCGCACAACGGCCTATCGTCGCTCCAAAATAGTTAGCATCGTTGATAACACCCGACGCGTCCTCGTAGCCCAGCACCAAATTTTGCCTAACTCCCTGTTTGTCCGGAAAATAAAGACGCGTTAAGGTAGCGCCAAAATCGGTGAGTTCAACCGACAATCCGTTTGGACTTTGCAGTTTGAAAAGCGAAACTTCCGCGCCCTCAAGCGTGCGACCAAAAAAGGTTTTGCTCAGTTTCATAAAGACCTCAAACCACTAAGATTCAAATAGATACCTTCCTATCGAGCGCAACATATCATCCGCTGCGCGCGCAACCAATACCCGCGGGCGCTGCATGGTTGAAATAAAGCAATGCACTATGCTCAAACAAGATATCCACTGCATTAGCTACCGCCGCGGTGTCAGCAAAATGCCGTCAAGCGGTTAAAGGCGCTGCATGATCTCAAGAACAGGACGACGTAGAAATTTTGCCTACGCCCTTATATCGGAGGGATGGTTCCAGCCAAATTAAGTTTGACCAGATCAGGTTTCAAAACACAGAGCTCGGCCAACAGGCCGAGCTCGTCTGGTTTATGACCGCTTATTGAGCGCCAAATGTATACGACACACCCAGCTTGATCATGCGACCAAAGGGATTGTGGTTATACGCGTCATAGTTCAGGTCATTGGCAACCTGCGGTGGATCTTCATCAGAAATGTTGAATATAGACAACGATACAGTCAGATTGTCGACCATGTTATTCACATAGGTGACATCATGGGTCAGGTAATCGTCTACTTTGCGCAGCGCAGCCGGCGTATCAGACGCTTCATCATCGTAGCCTGAGACCCAACGCCCCGTATAGCCCAGTTGGTGTTGCTCATTACCCCATCGAACAAAGAAGTTGTTTTTGTATTCAGGAATCGGCGTGAACGGTGTACCTTCGTTAGACAGGCCTACAAAATCTCCACCAGAGGCCAGAAGAATTCCTTCCCCAGAGATAAAGTCGTCCGACTTATATTCGAGCGTATAGGTCCCTTCGACGCCAAGGTCTAAGGATCCGCCACCCAAGTCATCAAACGTGTATTTAGCCACGTAATCGATGCCGGAAGTTTCAATATCAGAACCGTTGATTACAAATCGGCTGATTCTTTGCACACCGCCGATGCTCGTGCCTTCGGGCGTCAAACGACTACGCAAGATATCACAACTGGCTGAACCAACACCGGCGCCGCCGTCTTCACAGCCGGCATTACCGTAGGCGTTGACAATTTGATTCGCTGATTCCAATTGTAGCGGATCGCTAAAGTCAAAGGACCAGTAATCAACCGAAGCGTAGACATTTCCGGTCTGGAAAATTGCACCAAAGTTAATTGCAGTGGCTTCCTCAGGATCCAAATCAGGATTTCCCGTGGTGTCTACTGCTTTAAACGCCAGTGCTGGAGTAATGAACCCAAGCGCTGTTGAGGTACCGCTCAACGCGCTCGAGGGCGGGCCACGGAAAGTTGTGGAGGCTGAGCCACGGAAAGTCAGCATTTCTGTCGCGTTCCAGCGAACAGCAATTTTTGGATCGAAAGAGGAGCCGCCATCATTTTTACCATAATCTTCGTAGCGGAACGCAACCTGCATTTCCAGAGAGTCAGATAAAGGTAAGTTGAATTCGGAAAAAATCGCATAAATTTCGCGATCGGTCGACTCTTCGTCGGTCGCGGCGAGGAACGCCAATTGCCCAGCACCACCAGCACCACAATCTAGTGTCGCTACATGGCCCAACGTGACTGACATCGGATTATTGAAGGGACAAGGGTTAATCGCTCGATTGGCAACATCATAGACTTCAAAATCATATTCGTCTTGGCGAACCTGAACACCAGCAGCCCAGCCAATGGCACCACCGCCAAGCTCAACACCCATCTCTCCGTTGAATATCGCATCGAATACCAATTGTTCATTGGTCGATATAGAACCTGTCGTCGCGGTCATCCAGTTGATCAACGCATCAGAATTAGCCACCGATGGGTCATACGCCGGATTAGCACCTGTTACCGCAGAGAAAGGCAGTGCATTGGAAAACGGATTATAGTACTCACAGCCGCCAGCACCTGGTGTGCCCGTCGCCGGATCACAACCTGCACCGCCTAAACCGTCCATGGCAAACGCCATGCGCTCAATGTACATGTCACTACCCGTCACGAGACGCTCGCGACTTGACCAGCCCAAGCTGACGTCAAAACCAACGCCGTTTTCAAACGAGCCTTTGAATCCAGCAGAAATTCGTTGCGTTTCCGTTTCTCGCTTAGCTGCCTCAGGCTCACCGTTGCGACCGCTTACGCCAAGCATCCGAGACCAACTGTATACGCCAAGCTCATCTGCGATGAGACCCGGGTTAGCAGCTTTCAGAGCCATCAGGCCAGGATGAGTGGGCGCAACAAACCGATCAGCACCAGTGAGGGCTTGAGGCGGATAAGCCGGAGACGTTTTCCATGCTGGAATGTCCATTTCAGCCCATAACACCTCTGCGTGGAAACTCACTCGATCATTGATGTCGTAGTTCACTTCACCAAAAACCTTCGTATTTTCTTCTTCTTCGATCAAGTTATCAAAAAAGGTGTACTGAAAACGACAAAAT
>JGI20160J14292_10000218_pt1 | contig 54555 bp, 48 predicted proteins | sample COG_10_FD_14292 | JGI IMG/M metagenome (IMG submission 14292) | reverse complement strand
TCATTCTTCGGCCAAATTCCTTTTCAGCGCGCATGAGTTTCGCTGTCTTTTTAGCGCCGATCACATCGATGAAATCATCGAGGTAAGATTTGCGCAATTCTTCAATCGCGATTTGTGTGTCAGCAAAAGAGTACAGCATTTTTTCCACCTCTTTTTCCGACGGCTCGTCGCTAATTAATTTCTTGAAGCCCATGCGTTGCAATTCGCGGAGTTCGTGTTCCTTGTTCTGACGCTCGTTGTACACCGGCCAGAAGACTTGGCTTTCGGCTACGGTCAATTCTAATTCCTCGGTGAGGTAGGCCACCTTAATGGCCTCAATCTTTTCTTTCTTTTTTTCAAGATCGTTACGATCGCCCATCTTCGGCTGTGCCACGACCGCTGCTGCTGAGAGCAAGAGGCCAAAAATCAATGTCTTTTTCATAATTCTAAGTATTCGTAATCTGTATGGTAATAGTCGTAATACACATCTGTATCTAGCTCTACTTCAGCGAAGTCGAGCGAATCGGGCTCCATAAAGGAGTACATATCCTCAATCTCTACATAGCCTAGGCTGTACATTTCTGCCAACAACTCTTCGGTTATTACACTATCATTGATTGAAGTGTTGGGCCAAAAGAGTACTGCAATGGCAATAGCGGCTGCGGCGGTCATGGACCATCTAACTAACGTCAAGTAGCGCGACTTCGTTGCAACAACAGGGCTCGAGGTCCGGTCCACGAGATGTTGCTCCGGAATGCAGTGAAGCTTCGCTTTGAGCTCTGTTAATTGAGCATCACTTGCTGTATATGTTTCTTTTTTGTCCATTTAGTAGTTAGAGTAGTCGGAATTATGGAAGGTTTAAAAGGCCGATTAATTTTTCTTCCATCTTGTTTTTTGCATGGTGGTAATTCGCTTTAAGTGCACCTATGGAGGTACCTGTGAGTTCAGCAATGTCTTTAAAGCTCAAATCTTGGTAATACCGTAACTCAAAAACCAACTGTTGTTTTTCCGGAAGGCCGGTGAGGACTTCTTGCACCTTGGCATTGATCTGTTCGCTGTCCCATTTTAGCTCGGCGGTGCTCTGTGCGGCATAGGCACTGTCTAAATCGGCGCTGATATGTCGCTTTTCCTTTTTTAGCTCATTCAATGCAGCATTGCGGACAATGGTATAGCACCAGGTAAATGGATGGCTATTGCCCTTAAACTTATGGAGGTTTTTCCAAATGCCTATCATCCCTTCTTGCAGGGCATCTTGCGCCAATGATTCGCTCTTAAGAATGCCCACGGCACAATAGAGGAGACGTTCGCTGTACTGCTCAACGATTTCAAAAAAAGAAGCCTCCCACTGCTCTTGCAATAGGAGGCTCTTGATATTCTTGGTTTCCTCCATTGTTCTTTAGATGAATGGAAGATACTAAAGGTTTAAGTGACCGATTACTTTCTAGCAATCACCTTTTGTGCTGCAGCCACTATGGCATCAGCATTCAAACCGTATTTTTCCATGAGTTGTGCCGGAGTACCACTCTCGCCGAAACTGTCGTTTACGGCTACGAATTCTTGCGGCACGGGGTTGTTGGTTACCAGAGTTTGAGCAACGCTCTCGCCCAAACCACCAAAACGGTTGTGCTCTTCAGCAGTCACAACACATCCTGTTTTAGAGACAGATGCAAGGATTGCTTTCTCGTCCAACGGCTTAATAGTAGCCATGCCTATCACTTCTGCACTTACACCTGCAGTTTCTAGTGCTTCAGCAGCTTGTAAAGCTTCCCATACAAGGTGGCCTGTTGCAATGATAGTCACATCTGTTCCTTCGGTCAACACATCTCCTTTTCCTATCTCAAATTTGGCGTCGGCAGGAGTGAAGTTCGCTACTTTAGGACGGCCGAATCGCAAGTAAACGGGACCGTCGTATTCTGCGATGGCGATGGTTGCAGCTTTTGTCTGGTTGTAATCACATGGGTTGATCACCACCATGTGCGGCAACATCTTCATGAGACCAATATCTTCAAGGATTTGGTGCGTTGCACCGTCTTCACCAAGCGTTAAGCCTGCGTGAGAAGCACAGATTTTAACGTTTTTACCGCTGTAGGCGATGCTCTGACGGATTTGATCGTACACGCGACCCGTAGAGAAGTTCGCAAAGGTTCCAGTGAACGGTATTTTACCACCGATGGTCAAACCTGCCGCAATACCCATCATGTTTGCTTCGGCGATACCCACTTGGTAGAATCGGTCAGGATTCTGATCAGCGAAAGCATTCATTTTAAGAGAACCAGTAAGGTCAGCACAGAGTGCTACAACGTTTTCATTCGTTTTACCCAATTCTTCCAAACCGGCTCCAAAGCCTGAACGGGTATCCTTACTTCCTGAATCTGTGTACTTCTTCATTTTAGTTGATTTTCACAATGGTTGATGAGCCAGGGCTCACTCTAAATTCTTTTGATTTACTGTACGCTGTTTCTTGCGCAAATTTGCTTCTGAACACGACCATGTATTGACCGGGCTGGAGCTGAAATACCTGACGTTCGCCACTTTCACTAAGATCAGTAACCCATTCGTAGCCGTTGTCTCTCTGAACAAAAATGGATCCAAAACCGCTCGTTCCTGATTGCAAGGTTACCATACCTGGCGGGGGGACAGCAATGGTGGTAGTTGTACTAGGGCCGATAACCACCCCGCTTTGAAAAATACGAGGTAAGGTTAGGATTTCTAGATCATATGTTCCACTGATGTACCGTTGGATAGTGCCAAAATCTTGTACGTGCAGAATCTCGTTTTTTCCGTGCGGCTTTATAATGCACGGAATGGTGTTGCTTTGACGTGAATTTGAACGCAATTCCAACTGACCTTGCGGGGTAGAAGCACCAATATGAGTGTGCGTTCCTGGGTGAATAACAATACTATCAACGCGTACGGGCGGCACAGTGTGAACGACCATATCGTAAACCACTAAAGGATCCAATACCATAGTATCTGGTTGACCCTTGTAGTTGAGGGTATGGACGAAGCTCTTCCTTAATTTTTGCGAGGTATGATCGTAGAGTAGGATGGGTACGTTAGTTTCTGTCGGTTTACCTCGATTGTCAAGGAGATTGATTTGCGCCGTGGTATTATCCAATGCCTGCGAAATCACAACCCCTAGTACGTTCTTGAAGGTATTCTCGTCGGCCGCATCGAAATACGTTCCGACGCATTCGAAACTGTCTTTAAAATCTTCATCGAGCCCAATACCAATAACAAAGGGTTTTAGAATGATTCCCTTTTGCTGAAGACGCTTGCTGACCACACACGGATCACCATCACAAGCCTCCACACCATCTGTAATGAGTATGACAATGTTGCGGCAATCTGCACAAGGTGGGAAATCATAAGACGCCTTTAGAAGCGAACCAGCGATTGGCGTAGTGCCTTTGGGTTTAATGGCCTTGAGTACACGCTTAATTTTATAGATGTTGCCATTACTAAATGGAACTTCTAACCTGGTATCGGAACAATCTTGCGGCGGCACAGGTTTTTGATGCCCGTACACACGAAGGGCCAATTGGAAATTACCTTCCTCTTGAATGCCCTGTAAACTATCCAGCATTTGCCCCATTAAGCGCTGTGCAACGTCAATCTTCGCACCACTTTCCCAACGGCCATACATGCTTTGACTGCCATCGAAAACGAATAAAATTCTCGTTAACGGTGGACGTTCTTCCTCTACCTGCGATTGCGCTTGCAGCGAAATACAGAAAAAGAAAAATGCTATGGCGGTAAGTTGTTTCACTATGGTCTAGTAATCGCCTAACGTTTCTGGGTTTTGGCTAAGTGCGTCGGCTAATTGTTCGTCGTTTGGCGCAACCCCGTGCCATTTGTGTGTACCCATCATGAAGTCAACACCGTTGCCCATCTCTGTATGGAGAAGAATACACACCGGTTTGCCATGACCTGTAGCTGCCGTTGCTTCGATAAGAGCCGATTTAACTGCATCCAATTCGTTGCCTTGAGCTACAGAAATAACGTGCCATCCAAAAGCTTCAAATTTTGCTTGAATAGAACCCATGGCCAATACTTCATCAGTAGAGCCGTCAATTTGCTGTGCATTGACATCGACGGTTGATATAAGGTTATCTACTTTTTTCGCAGAAGCATACATTGCGGCCTCCCAAACCTGGCCTTCTTGCAATTCACCGTCGCCGTGCAGCGTGTACACTATTCGGTCATCACCATTCAGTTTTTTCGCTTGAGCAGCGCCGATCGCCACGCTCATTCCCTGACCTAAAGAACCGGAGGCAATACGAATACCCTCTAAGCCCTCATGTGTAGTGGGGTGCCCTTGCAAGCGTGTGTTCAACTTTCTGAACGTTGCAAGCTCGCTTACATTGAAATATCCTGCTCGTGCCAGAATTGAGTACATGACCGGTGAAATATGGCCGTTAGATAAAAAGAAAAGATCTTCACCTTTACCGTCCATTTGGAACGCCTTAGGCTCATGTTTCATGTGATCAAAGTAGAGGGTAGTTAAAAACTCTACACATCCTAAGGAACCGCCTGGGTGTCCTGAATTTACAGCGTGTACCATTCGTACAATATCTCTGCGAACTTGGGATACGACGGCTTGTAGGTCTTGTTGTGACATGGGTGAAATGTTATATTCGATGAGGTGTAAAAATACAGCAAAAGAAGACCTTTTTGCCTTTTCAATCCAATTCACATATACACACGTTGCTAACAAAGAATCCGTTTATCTTTGCCGCCCTAAAGCATGTAATATGAAGTGTGGAATCGTCGGCTTGCCGAATGTTGGAAAGAGTACATTGTTTAATTGTTTGTCTAGCGCAAAAGCTCAGGCGGCAAATTACCCTTTCTGTACTATTGAACCGAATGTTGGACAGGTAACGGTGCCTGATTACCGACTAGAACGTTTGTCTGAATTGGTCAATCCAGCTCGCATTCAACCGGCTAATGTCGAGATTGTAGATATTGCGGGTTTGGTTCGTGGCGCATCTAAAGGCGAAGGTCTGGGGAACCAATTTTTAGGAAACATTCGAGAGACAAACGCCATTATTCACGTACTCCGTTGCTTTGAAAATGAAAACGTCACGCATGTTGACGGTAGTGTGGATCCTATTCGCGATAAAGAAACCATTGACACGGAATTGCAGCTAAAAGACCTCGATACCATCGAAAAACGCTTAGAAAAGGCCAAAAAAATGGCAAAAAGCGGCGAAAAAGAGGCAAAACTAAACGTTACGACACTAGAGCGTTTGGTTGCTTATGTGATGGAAGGAAGAAATGTTCGCGGCTTCGAAAGCACGGAACGTGAGAAAGATTTAATCAAGGAAATGCAGTTGCTTACAGATAAGCCGGTATTGTACTTGTGCAATGTTGATGAAAGTGCTGCTAAATCTGGAAATGCGTACGTAGATCGCGTTGTTGAAATGGCAGCTGCTGAAGGAGCAGGTTGCATACATATTGCTGTAAGTACAGAATCGGATATTGCGGAATTGGAAACCTACGAAGAGAAACAAATGTTCCTCGAAGAATTGGGCCTCGAAGATGCAGGTGTGAACCGCGTGATTCGTGCTGCTTATGAACTCCTGAATCTTCAAACCTATTTTACTGCTGGTGTGAAAGAAGTGCGTGCTTGGACCATTAAGAAGAACTTTACGGCACCGCAGGCGGCAGGAGTGATTCACAGCGATTTCGAAAAAGGTTTTATCCGTGCTGAGGTCATCTCCTATGTCGATTACGATGCATTAGGCAGTGAAAATGCGGTCAAGGAATCGGGTAAAATGCGAGTCGAAGGAAAGGAATACATTGTTCAAGATGGCGATGTTATGCACTTCCGCTTTAATGTGTAAAACCTGTGTATACTTTAACGCAATAAACATGCGGTAAAGTCGTGTGCATTCTTAAATTAGAATCCCTGTATTCCAATTTATTTATGGCACAAGAAGCACAATATACTGAAGACAACATTCGGTCTCTCGAATGGGACGAGCACATCAGGTTACGTCCAGGTATGTACATCGGCAAGTTGGGCGATGGTAAAAGCCCCGACGATGGAATCTACATCTTACTCAAAGAAGTTTTAGACAATTCTATTGACGAATACGTCATGGGAGCCGGTAAGGCTGTGGAGGTGAAAATTTCGGATGGCCAGGTCATGGTTCGTGATTATGGACGAGGTATCCCCTTAGGAAAAGTCGTTGACGTAGTCTCTAAAATCAATACAGGAGCGAAATACGACAGTAAAGCCTTTAAAAAGTCCGTTGGTCTCAATGGTGTAGGTGCTAAAGCAGTAAATGCACTTTCTAAAGAATTTATTGTTCAAGCGTACCGGGACGGTAAAACCAAACGCGCTAAATTCTCTTTTGGAAAACTCGTTGAAGACGATGCGATCGAAGAGTCCTCGCAACGCAAAGGAACCAAGATTACTTTCAGACCGGATCCAGATATCTTTATCAACTACAAGTACATGTTGGAGTATGTAGAGAAGATGTTGTGGAATTATGCATACCTCAACCCGGGACTTTCGCTCTATTTAAATGGAGAGAAGTTTTATTCAGAGAACGGTCTCAAAGACCTGCTACAAGATAATCTTGATGGCAATGTATTGCACGATATCATTCACCTTAAGGCCGACGATATCGAAGTAGCCATTACGCATGCCGAGCGGATGCAAGGCGAACAATACTATAGTTTCGTTAATGGTCAGCACACCACGCAAGGCGGGACCCACCAGAACGCTTTTAGAGAAGGGTTAGTTACGGTAATGCGCGATTTCTATGGAAAGAACTTTGACGCATCGGATATACGTGCCTGCATCATAGGTGCTATTTCCTTAAAGGTCGTGGAACCGGTATTTGAATCTCAGACGAAGACCAAGCTAGGTTCGCTTGAAATGGCGCCGGGTGAAGTGCATGTTCGTACGTTCGTTGGAAATTTCTTGAAGGAGCATCTCGATAACTACTTGCACAGAAACCCTGCGGTTGCAGAGATCCTCTTGAAGAAAATTCAGCGCGCGGAGCGTGAGCGGAAAGATTTACAAGGCATACGTAAATTGGCGAGGGAGCGCGCTAAGAAGGCAAACCTGCACAACAAGAAACTACGCGATTGTCGTGCCCATTTAAACGACAACAAGCCAGGAGCGAAGGGTGATAGACGTTTGGATACTACTTTGTTTATTACGGAAGGGGATAGTGCTTCTGGCTCCATCACAAAAAGCCGTGACGTGAATACTCAGGCCGTTTTCTCATTGAAAGGTAAGCCGTTAAATTCATATGGTTTAACGAAGAAAGTGGTCTATGAAAACGAAGAATTTAATTTACTTCAGGCTGCTCTCAACATTGAGGATGGTTTAGATGAGTTGCGTTATAATAACGTCGTCATTGCAACCGATGCTGATGTGGATGGAATGCACATACGTCTACTATTGATTACATTCTTCTTACAGTTTTTCCCAGAATTGGTTCGGGAAGGACATTTGTACATTTTACAAACACCTTTATTTAGAGTTAGAAATAAGAAGGAAACGAGGTATTGTTACACCCCGGAGGAAAAGAACACCGCAATACAGGATTTAGGTCCGCGTCCTGAAATCACGCGATTTAAAGGATTGGGTGAGATTTCGCCGGATGAATTCAAACATTTTATTGGAAATGATATCCGCTTGGAGCCAGTAATGATTGGCAGAGATTTGACCTCTGGAGATTTATTGGAATTCTATATGGGTAAGAACACACCGAAGCGTCAAGAGTTTATCATAGAGAACTTGCGCGTGGAGAAAAATTTGGAGGAGGAATTCTTTAACTAATGAGCGAAGAAAATCAACCTATTAACGAGGAATTGGACCCGGAATTAACGGGTTCTGAAGGTATTGAAGAGGAGGGGAACAGGATTACACGTGTTTCCGGTATGTATCAAGATTATTTTCTGGATTACGCGTCCTATGTAATTCTAGAACGTGCGGTACCTGCTTTGAACGATGGCTTAAAACCAGTTCAACGTCGCTTACTGCATGCGATGAAAGAGATGGACGATGGCCGCTTCCACAAAGTGGCAAATATTATTGGCCAGACCATGCGTTTCCATCCTCACGGAGATGCTTCCATTGGGGATGCTTTAGTGCAGATGGGACAGAAGGATCTTTTGATTGACTGCCAAGGAAACTGGGGAAATATACTCACAGGCGATGGTGCGGCAGCAGCCCGTTATATTGAGGCGCGCTTAACAAAATTTGCGTTGCACGTTGCTTACAGTCCTAAGGTTACTCAATGGCAACTCAGTTATGATGGTCGCGCGAATGAACCACTTCATTTGCCCATGAAATTCCCTATGCTTTTGGCCATGGGGGTTGAAGGTATTGCAGTAGGGCTTAGCACGAAGATATTACCGCACAACTTCATAGAATTGATCGACGCATCGATCAAAGAATTGGAAGGTAAACCGTTTAAATTATATCCAGATTTTCCAACGGGTGGTACAGCGGATTTCACAAATTATAACAACGGGGAGCGCGGCTCTCGTGTAAGGGTTCGTGCGAAAATTTCCCAATTGGACAAGAATACACTTGTAATTACGGAGATACCTTTTACCACGAATACTCAAAGCCTTATTGATAGCGTATTAAAAGCGAACGATAAGGGTAAAATAAAAATCAAAAAGATTGAGGATAATACGGCGGAACATGTGGAGATTCTTATTCACTTGCCTTCCGGTATAAGCCCTGATAAGACTATTGACGCGCTGTACGCATTTACCAATTGTGAAGTAAGCATCGCGCCTCTTGCTTGCTCTATACACGAAGACACGCCCTTGTTTATTGGCGTAAAAGATGTCTTAAAGCGGAGTACAGAGACGACAAAAGGCGTTTTAAAGGCGGAACTTGAAGTTCGACTATCTGAACTCCGGGAACAATGGCACTTTGCCTCGCTCGAGCGTATTTTTATTGAAGAGAAGATCTACCGGGATATCGAAGAAGCGGAAACTTGGGAACAGGTAATCTCCTTTATTGCCAAAGGATTAGAGCCACACATTGGCCACTTGATGCGCGAAGTTACTGAGGAGGATATCGTGCGTTTGACAGAAATCAAAATCAAGCGTATATCAAAGTTTGATAGCGATAAGGCCAACGATAAAATTTTGGACCTTGAAGGTAAAATCTCGAGCGTTCAGCATGATTTAGCCCATTTAGTTGAATACGCAATCAACTACTTTAAAGAGCTGAAGGAGAAATTCGGTAAAGGTCGCGAGCGCAAGACAGAAATTGCCACCTTCGATAGTGTTGAAGCATCAAAAGTGGTCATTCGTAACCAAAAGCTCTACGTGAATCGCGAAGAAGGTTTTGTGGGTTACGGCATGAAGCGAGACGAATACGTTGGTGACTGTTCAGATATTGATGATGTCATTGTTTTTCGAGCCGATGGTAAATACAGCGTTAGTAAAGTGAAGGATAAAGCCTTCTTTGGAAAAAATATCATTCATGTCGCCGTTTGGAAAAAAGGCGATGACCGGACGGTATACAACGCCATTTACCAAGACGGCGTCTCAAAGGTGAGTTATGTAAAACGTTTTGCAGTGCAGAGTATTACTCGCGACAGAGAATACGATGTGACCACTGGAAGTAAAGGATCGCACATTTCCTACTTCACATCCAATCCAAATGGTGAGGCAGAGAAGGTGTTGGTGCTGTTGCGTCAATTAGCGAAGCTGAAAAAACTCAAAATCGATCTAGATTTTGCCAATGTTGCGGTGAAGGGTAGAAGCTCTAAGGGAAATATTGTAACGAAATTCCCGGTTAAACGTATTGAGCTCAAGGAAAAGGGTGAAAGTACTTTGGAAGCGAGAAAAGTATGGTTTGATCCGGCCGTGCAACGCTTGAACAGTGACGAACGTGGTCGCTTAGTTGGAAGTTTCAAAGGCGAGGACAGGTTGTTAATTGGCATGAAAAATGGGACATTACGCGTGGTTGTACCGGAATTGACCCTTCACTTTGATGCAGATATGATTTACTTAGAGAAGTTGGAAGAAAATCGTCCGATCAGTGCCGTTTACTTTGACGGCGAGAAATCACGCTACTTTGTGAAGCGCTTCCTATGGGAAGGTGGTGATAAAGAGGAAAATATAATCACAGCACACCCTAAAAGTGAATTGAGTTTCCTTTCGAACAATACGTTGCCTAGAATTCAAATGGTATATCGTAAAACAAAGGGCGATGTTCGCGATCCTGAAGAAGTAGATTTAGCAGCATTCATTTCGGTGAAAGGCATTAAGGCAAAAGGGAACCAATTAACTTCGGATACCCTTAACAAAATAGAGCCGCTCGAGTCTTTACCTGAACCTGATGAAACTAGAATAGAGGTAAACGAAGCAGAGCAAGAATCACCCATTGTCGGGGTTGAACCCAGTGCTGAGGTCGAGACCGCCGCGAAGATTGATACCGTAGCTAACGTTGAGCAGGTTAAGTCTGTAAGACCCACTGAAGCCGAAGAGCAATCAAAGCCTGCAACGTCTGAACCAAATCGTGATGAAAAGAGTTCTTATGATGCAGACGATAAAGCACCACAAATTACTTTAGATTTTTAATATGCGCCCAACGCTTCTAACCTTACTCTTTGTTTTTACATATAGCTTGACCGCCCAAAACAGTTTAAATATTTCATTGAAGGGCCAGAGCACTTTTTTGAATGATATGAACGATATCTGGGGCTACACCTCTTCTACAGGGCGTGAGTTTGCATTAGCGGGCACTACTGCCGGTGTGAGTATTGTGGAAGTCACTAATCCTGCGAACCCTACAAAGAAGCAATTCGTTCAAGGACCCTATAGTATCTGGCGTGATTTGAAAACTTGGGATCATTATGCTTACGTAACGCATGACAATACGTTTGCTTGGAATACGATTCCAGATCATGGTCTCTTGATTATAGACTTAGATAGCGTGGACAGTGCAAACCCAACATATAAGACTATGAATCCGGTCATTCAAACACCAGGAGGCATCATGGATACCTTGAAGACCGCTCACAATTTGTACATCGATGAGAATGGGTACGCCTATTTGTTTGGAGCAAATGTAGGTAACGGTGGTGCGCTTATATTCGACGTAGCCACAGATCCTTGGAATCCGACCTACGTAGGAATGTATGACGATTATTATTTCCACGACGGTATGGTTCGAGGCGATACCATTTGGGGTTCAGCGGTTTATCAAGGGAAATTCATAGTGGTCGACGCCACTGTAAAAGACAGTACAATCACATTAGCTACGCACGGCACGCCCAATGCGTTTACCCATAATACTTGGGTCAGCGATGATAATTCTGTGCTCTTTACTACCGATGAGATTGGTAATGCTTTTCTAACAGCCTATGACGTGAGTGATTTAGCGAATATTACTGAATTGGATCGTATTCAGACCTCTTTGGGCACTAGTGTTATTCCTCATAATGCNCATGTTTATGGTCAATGGGTGGTGACTTCGTATTATACTTCTGGGGTTCAAATTGTGGATGCAAAATACCCTGAATTGCTTGTCGAAGTTGGCTATTTNGACACGTCACCGTCTTTTTCAGGAAACGGTTTCTATGGGAANTGGGGGGCGTATCCGTATTTTGAGTCTGGACTCATTGTTTGTTCAGACATCGAAGAGGGTCTGTCCGTTCTAGAGCCTACCTATGTCGAAGCTTCGCGCGTACATGTTGTAGTATACGACAGTATTACACGTGCACCTTTAAGCAATGCAGTTATATTATTTGATCGCACTAGCGATACGTTNCAAAGCAGTATTGATGGNTTGGCAGATGCAGGTACCCATTTGGATGTAATGGATTCAATTAGTGTTAAACTTGCAGGATTTGTACCGCATAGATCGGCGTATCAATGGCAAGCCGGTGTGTTCGATACCGTAAAAGTAGCGTTGCTAAATGTGAACAACGTAGGTACTCAAGATGTAGCGAATTCGGCGGTAGTGCTGCAGCCAAATCCTAATAATGGAATCTTTCAACTGACCGGAATTGAAAACGGAACGTATCAACTTATTGATAGCAAAGGCAGCATGCTAGAGCAGGGCGTTCTATTGAATGATTGGGTTGAATTGAAAAACAACTATGCACACGGATCGTATTACCTCCGTGTACAATGGGAAACCCAAGCAAAAACATTCCCAGTTATGCTACTGCCTTAAATGAATAGGTTTTANAAATTAGTGGTGAACCCTTTGGTTTTATAAAATTCCTCAATAATACCTACAACTTCTTCCTCACTGTTGGCTACGTGCATAAGGTCGGTGTCGTTTGGGCTGATTTTACCCGTCGCTTTCAGCGTGTTTTCGATCCATTGTTTTAATCCTTCCCAAAAATCACTTCCATAAAGAATAATAGGGAATTGATCAATTTTTTTGGTCTGAACCAATGTGATTGCTTCAAAGAGTTCATCGAGCGTTCCAAAGCCTCCTGGCATTACGACAAATGCTTGACTGTACTTTACAAACATTACTTTGCGTGCGAAGAAATAGTCGAAATCTAGATTTTTATCGTGGTCAATAAAGGGGTTGCTACTTTGTTCAAAAGGTAGGTCAATGTTAAGGCCTACGCTGGGACCTTTGCCTAGTTGTGCACCTTTGTTGGCGGCTTCCATGATACCGGGGCCACCGCCGGTAATAATACCAAAGCCTTTACTGGTTAGCTGGCGTGCAATTTCCGTAGCTGCGTCTAAATAGCGTTGTTCGGTGGTGTCTCGTGCCGACCCGAAAATACTAATACAAGGGCCAATACGACTTAGACTTTCGTAACCCTGTACGAATTCCGACATTATTTTAAATAATGCCCAACTGTCTTCTGATTTAATCTCGGTCCAGGTTTTTCTCGAATGAATCTTCATAGGTATACTAGTTTCTTACCTATAAGATACGCAAAAGCGCTGATGAATTATTTTAATTCGGCAGCTAAAAATTGACCCGTAATACTTTCTTTGATCTTGATGATTTCTTCGGGTGTCCCTTCAGCAACAATGCGCCCCCCGCCTGATCCACCTTCAGGCCCTAAATCGATAATATGATCGGCTTGTTTAATGACATCCATATTGTGTTCTATGATAAGCACCGTATTTCCTTGATCTACCAGACGTTGGATGACCTCCATTAACACTTTTACATCCTCAAAATGTAGCCCAGTGGTAGGTTCATCCAAAATATACATTGTGTTGCCCGTATCTTTCTTGCTCAGCTCGGTGGCCAATTTGACCCGCTGTGCCTCACCACCACTCAATGTGGTAGAGGGCTGTCCCAATCGGATATATCCTAATCCTACGTCTCTTAGTGTTTGCAGCTTTTGGTTGATCCTAGGTACATGTTCGAAGAATGGTAGGGCGTCCTCAATGCTTAAGTTTAGTACATCCGAAATACTCTTTCCTTTGTAGCGCACTTCTAACGTCTCGCGATTGAAACGCTTGCCTTGACAAGTCTCACAGTGCACGTAAACATCGGGTAAGAANTTCATCTCAATCACNCGNAGTCCTCCACCTTCACAAGTTTCACANCGGCCGCCTTTTACATTGAAAGAGAACCTTCCCGGCTTATACCCACGTACCTTACTTTCTGGTAAGCCTGCAAATAGCTGCCGGATTTCTGACCATACGCCCGTGTAAGTTGCAGGATTCGAACGTGGCGTGCGTCCAATGGGACTTTGATCGATATCAATAATTTTATCGATTTTCTCAAAACCTTCAATACTTCGGTACGGCTGCGGTTTACCCACCGCACGAAAAATCATGTGGTTAAGGATAGGGTATAGGGTACCGTTGATTAATGTTGACTTCCCGCTACCACTTACTCCAGTAATACACGTCAATACGCGCAAGGGGATTTTTAAATCAACGTTTTTCAGGTTGTTTCCTGTCGCACCAAAAAGGCCAATCCAACCGTCCGCCTGACGTCGTACATTTGGCACTCCGATGCCAAGCTGACCGTTTAAATACTTCGCTGTAATGCTGTCGCTTGCGAGAATATCTGAGAGATCGCCTTGCGCTACGATTGCTCCACCATGCACTCCTGCGCGGGGGCCGATATCAAGAATGTGATCCGCAGTTTCAATCATTTCTCGGTCGTGCTCCACCACTAAAACACTGTTGCCAATATCTCGCAATTGCTGCAGGGAATCTATGAGTCTTGCATTATCGCGCTGGTGCAATCCTATAGAAGGCTCGTCTAAAATGTACAGGACATTCACCAACTGTGACCCTATCTGGGTCGCCAACCGGATTCGTTGTGCTTCACCTCCGCTCAGACTACGTGCACTCCGGTTTAAATTCAAATAGCCTAAACCTACATTTAGTAAGAACGCGCTTCGCGCGCGCAATTCTTTTACAATTTCCTCCGCAATGAGCCATTCTTTAGGTGACAAATTATGCTCCAACGAGTCAATCCATTGGCCAAAATGTATCAAGCTTTGGGTACTCACCTCTGCGATGCTTTGACCCGCTACCTTGAAATGCAGGCTTTCCTTTTTCAAACGTGCACCTTCACATTTTGTGCAAGCTACATGTTCCATGTATTCGTCTGCCCAACGCTGAATACTTCTGCTTTTCGCTTCTTTACCCTGAGACTCTATGAAGTTAATAATGCCTTCAAAGTTCAATTTGTATTCCTTTGTTACGCCAATGGCCTTATGCTCAATGGTCATCACCTCGTTGCTGCCGTTGAGAATAATGTCTAAGGCTGCTTCAGGAATGTCTTCAACGGCGGTATCCATGTTAAAGCCGTGCTTCAGTCCAATAATTTCAAGTTGGTTGAACATCCAATTCTTCTTGTATTCTCCAACTGGTGCAATACCGCCCTTCCTGATTGTTTTCTTTGGGTCCGGGAATAGCTTTCGTTCATTCACTTGTTTCGTGGTACCCAATCCGTCGCAACGGGGACAGGCACCTTTGGGACTGTTAAAAGAAAACGTGTTTGGCTCGGGCTCTTGATAGGCTATACCACTGGTAGGACACATGAGGTGTCTAGAGAAATAAGCCAATTCATCTCTTTCCAAATCCAAAACGGCTATGGTCCCGCCACCATGATTCATTGCGGTCTCTACACTTTGAGCAATGCGCGCCTCCGCTGTTGCGGCAACAATNATGCGATCTACAACAATTTCAATATCGTGTGTCTTGTATCGGTCCAATCGATACCCNCTNCTCACTTCAACTACTTTACCGTCCACACGGGCTCTAATAAAGCCCATTCGCGTAATCTGTTCAAATAATTCCCTGTAATGCCCTTTCCGCGCTCTAACGACTGGTGCTAAAACCGCAATTTTTCTGCCAACATAACGTTCGGCAATCAATGCTACAATTTGAGCATCGGAGTAAGAAATCATCTTCTCGCCCGTATTGTAGCTAAAGGCTGTTGAAGCACGTGCAAATAGTAAACGCAAGAAATCACTCAATTCCGTTACCGTTCCTACCGTCGAACGTGGGTTTCGGGAGGTGGTCTTTTGCTCGATAGAAATCACCGGCGATAGTCCTTCAATCTTATCGACTTCTGGACGTTCCATATTGCCCAAGAATTGACGCGCATAAGCACTAAAAGTCTCCATGTAACGCCGCTGTCCCTCCGCATAAATGGTGTTGAAGGCTAAAGAGCTTTTTCCAGAGCCACTTAGGCCGGTAATCACGACCAATTTATTTCTCGGGATGGCAACATCAATGTTTCGCAGGTTATGCGCTCTTGCGCCAAAGACTTCTATGTATTCGCTCATTTAGAAGGAACCCAAATTTGGTATGCTTTGTTTGTCGAATTCGATAATTGCTGGCTTTGAATCCAAGGATTATATGTTCTCAACGTTTTATAAGTAACCCCTTGTGATCTCGCCCAGCTTACCCAGTCCGCAACGCTGGTATTGACTAAAATAGTATCCATTTTAGGAAAGGAATAGCCTTGATCTTGGTGGTAGACGTAGCCAAAGTCTGCGAGGTTTTCGTGAATGTGCTTTACGGCGGCGATACGATAGACGTAGCGCGCAGTCTCAGTATTTAATAAGAGATCGTAATAACTATCAACGCCTTGCTCGTTAAGTCGTCTTGCTGTCCCGGCCATCCCCATGTTATAAGAAGCTGCAGCTAAAGTCCAATTTCCAAACCTCTCGTATGCTTCTTTAAATAAGTGCAAGCTACCTGGGTCGACTTTTCAATGTGGTACCTTTCGTCTACCTCTTTATTTATTTCCAGACCGTTTTCAAGTCCTGTACTTTTCATGATTTGCCAGTATCCACTGGCACCTGCTGGACTAACAACATTTTGCAGTCCACTTTCAATCAAGGAAAGGTATTTAAAGTCTTCAGGAATTCCGTTTTTCGCAAGAATAGGTTCGATGATAGGAAAGAATTTAGCGCTGCGCTTGAGCATTAAAAGATTATTACTCTGCCAATAGCTGTTCACGAGCATTTCGCGGTCCAATTTTTCTTTAACATCGGCTTCAGCCAACGGCAATGCTTCTCCTGCGAAATCTAGATTCTCAGGAATAGGAAATGGCTTCACCGTGCTTGGACGTACCTCCACAGGATGCGGCGCTTCGTTGGATTGAGCGCTTCTGAGACCTACAAATGCAAGTGTTAATCCTACTGCCCCAAATAGGACAATTTTATTTTTCATAGATAAAGGGCGAATTAAAGTCTGCAAAAGCAGGTCCATCTTGATCCTTTGCACTCAGTATGGGAACATCGACGTTCCAATCAATGGCGAGCAATGGATCATTCCATAAAACACTTCCTTCGTGTTCTGGACTATAGGTATCTGTACATTTATACAAGAAAACCGTTCCGTTTTCAAGGGTTGCAAAACCGTGGGCAAAGCCAGGCGGTATCCAGAGCATGCGCTTATTTTCGCCACTTAGCTCAACGCCATAATACTGGCCATAGGTAGGGGAGCCCTTGCGAATGTCGACAGCGACATCCCAAACCTTACCGCGCTGCACTCGAACTAGTTTTCCCTGTGCCTTCGGCGGCGCTTGGAAATGCAGTCCTCGGACTACGCCGCGATCAGATAAGCTTTCGTTGTCTTGGATGAATTCTTCTGTAATGCCTTGAGCGGCAAACACATCACGATTATAACTTTCAAAGAAATAGCCGCGTTCGTCCCCGAAGACGCGCGGTTCGATAAGTAGCAAGCCTGCTAATGGTGTCTCAATGATTTGCATACCCCAAAAATAGCAGGATAAGCTTACGAAAGCATAGGGTCGACCTTTTCTTTCAAAAGAGTTGAAATTTCCTGTGCGTGCGTTAAGAAGCTCAAATGTGTCGCACGATTAAGCGTCCAGCAGCGGTCGGAAGGTTCGCACTCAGGAAAAACAAGATCCCAGTCGCTTGTTACGCTATCTACGGGACATTTGGGGGTAGGTCTGTCCCAATTCAATACGGATTTTAGGACCCAACGGTAATAGTCACAAGGAAATTGCTCCATCATTTCAATCACGCCTTCAAAATGAGCCGATGGGCGACTGTTGAGTCGTGCCATGAAGAAAATTAACTTGCGAATACTGCCCTTCGGGGCCCAATTTAAAATACCTGTCGCAGCAATTCTCTTAAAAAGAGGACGCAGTGGTGTACTGTACTGAAGCGAATTGAGTAAAACAACGCGCTGCACATGGTGACGGCTTGCCCAATCCTGCGCAACGATTCCACCAAAGCTGTAGCCAAATAGCAAATCGTGCTCTTGAATATCGTGCGGTGCGAGCAAACGATCCGCGTAAGACGATAATGACTCACCAACTTCGGGCAGCGTCCATTCTAAAAAAGTTGCTGACCATGGGAATTCAAGATTTCTAAAAATTCTTGAATCGGCACCTAATCCCGGTAATACCCATACTCTAGCTTCACGCATTGCCCATGTTTTTACGAACTACTTTAAAAACGCTTGGGTAGAGTCTTTTGTTCGTTGCAATAATGCTTTTTGATGCAATAGCCTCAGGNCCACCGTTAAAGTCTGAAATTNCTCCGCCGGCTTCACGAACTAGCACGATTCCAGCAGCCACATCCCACGGACTTAATCCGTATTCAAAATATCCGTCAAAGCGACCGCAGGCAGTATACGCGAGGTCTACTGCGGCTGTGCCTATGCGCCTCAAACCGCGGGTGGTTTTGTAAAATGTTGTAAGTGTGTTTTGAAATCCGTCGATGTGCTCAAAGTCGTAATAAGGGAAACCTGTTGCCAGCAGACTGTTTTCGAGCGATTCGGTGGTGGTTACTGTGATAGGAACGCCATTTAGCCTTGCGCCACCTCCTTGAAAGGCAGAAAAACATTCGTCCATACCCACTTCATACACCACACCAATAACTAAATGTTCTTTGTGCTTTAACGCAATAGAAACGCTGTATATGGGCAGGCCGTGTACAAAATTAGTGGTGCCGTCCAAAGGATCTATTATCCAAACCAAATCCTTTTGAAGTTCTTGAACCGTGGTTTCTTCCTCTGTTAAAAATCCAGCCTCTGGTAACAACGCAGAAAGACGTTCCACTAGGAGACGTTCGGTATTTTCATCCACATCGCTGACTAAGGCGTTTAGACTTTTTAAGCTTACGCGTTCTTGAGAAAATGTGCTTTGTTGCTTTCGTAGGAAGGCGCCGGCTTCCTTTGCTATGGCTTCAACGGCGCTCGTGATGTCGGTGAGGTTCATTCGTTATTTTCGAAGGGCCGCGTATTTAAAATGAATGCTTTTACAAATGGTCTGCATGCCAATTTGGTCTTTTCGGTGATCGGTGTAGAGTGTGAGTATTTCTTCCCTGTGGTTCGGATTGAAGTCAATCATTCCAAGAAACATTCCTTCTCTTATTTTGTACAATTCTGAATTAAGCATTAATCCATCTTTCATATGCGAGGCCCGGCAATGGTGCCAATGTTTAATGAAAGCGTCTTCGCCCACTAAGGGCTTATATTCGATGAAAATTTGTGGCATTGATGGCGTTCTTAGGTACATCTAAGATAACAATTCCATCATTGTTAATAGTTGACAATGAGAATGTTTTGATTTTGTTCGCCCATTCAGGGTTCCAAAAAGTCTTTACGCGGATGTAATTGTCAGTGTATCCGTACATGTAGCCTTTGCGATTTTCACCTTCAAAAAGTACCGGTCTGGACTGACCTAATTGGTTTTCATAAAACTGTCGCGTCTTCTTTTCACTTAAGATACGCAGCATTTTATTCCTGCGTTTACGCTCGGGAATGGGTACTACACCGTCCATTGCTGCCGCAGAAGTGTTGCTTCTTTCACTGTAAGTGAACACATGTAAGTAGCTTATTTCTAAGCTATTGATAAAATTGTACGTCTCTAAAAAATGTGCTTCCGTTTCGCCTGGAAACCCCACGATGACATCAACTCCTATTCCAGCATCTGGATGCGCTTTTCTAATCGCAGCAACGCGTTGGCGGTACAGTGCGGTCATGTAGCGCCGCTTCATCTTTTTTAGAATTTCGTCCGATCCGCTCTGAAGCGGGATGTGAAAATGCGGAACGAATTTTTTGCTTGTTCCTGTGAAGGCAATGATTTCATCGCGCAGAAGATTTGGTTCGATCGAAGAGATGCGTATGCGGTCTACCGGAACTTGCTCGTCAAGCGCTTGAACCAATTCCAAGAAGGTATTTTCATGACGTTTATTACCAAATTCACCTTTGCCATAATCGCCAACGTTCACCCCCGTCAAAACTATTTCAGGAATGCCTTTGGCCGCGATTTCTTTTGCATTCTTAACTACATTTTCCAAGGTATCTGAACGCGAAATTCCTCGCGCTAGTGGAATGGTACAGTACGTACACTTGTAATCACAGCCGTCTTGAACTTTTAAAAAAGCTCTTGTGCGTTCTCCTGCACTGTAAGAACTAACGAAAGAATTGGCTTCTGCAATTTCGCAGCTGTGGATTTCCGCAGGACCCTGTTGTTTCTCAAGAGCACCTAAGAATTGAGTGACATTAAATTTTTCCGTTGCGCCTAAAACAAGATCTACGCCGGGCATCTCCATAATTTGCTCAGGCTTTAATTGGGCATAACACCCTACTACCACTATAAATCCATCGGGATTAGCACGCAGTGCTCTGCCGACAATGTTCCGGCACTCGCGATCTGCATTTTCAGTAACGCTGCAAGTATTGATGACATACACATCTGCCTTTTCTGCATAGGGTACGGTTACAAATCCTGCGGTATCAAAGTCCTTCGCGATGGTTGAGGTTTCTGCAAAGTTGAGTTTGCAACCTAGCGTGTGAAATGCGACCGATTTACTCATATCAAGTTCACTTCTGCTTGCAGTAGAATTCCGAATTTCTCGTGAACGCTGTTAATCACAGAATGCGATAAGGCCAGAACTTCTGCACCAGTTGCACTTCCGTAGTTTACCAAAACCAACGCTTGATTTTTATGAACACCGACATCACCGTCTTTAAATCCTTTCCAGCCGGCTTGTTCAATCAGCCAGCCCGCAGCAATTTTAACCCTACCTTCAATGGCATAGGTGGGCATGTCCGAATACTGCTCTTTTAATTCATTTGCCAATTCCTCGCTCACCACAGGGTTTTTAAAGAAGGATCCACTGTTGCCGATTTCCGCTGGATCTGGTAGCTTTTTTTTACGAATCGCAACCACTGCATCGCTTATGGCTTTTGGCGTAGGATCGGAAATCCCATTCGCAGCCAATTCATCTTTAATAGCCCCGTAATCAAGACGAAGTATATGATTGCGTTTTGTGAGCCTCAGGGTGATCCGGGTAATGATTGCTTTGCCTTTCCACGCATTTTTGAAAATACTATCTCGATAGTTGAACTGGCAACCGTCAAGGTCCAATTCAAAGTAGCGCTTTTCATCGATATGTACTCCCTCACATGAAATAAAGCAATCCTTCAATTCCACGCCATAGGCTCCGATATTCTGCACTGGTGCCGTACCGCAATTTCCAGGAATTAAGCTTAAATTTTCTAAGCCACCGAGCCCTTGGTTAAGCGTCCATAGGACGATATCATGCCAATTCTCACCAGCACCAAATCTTATGTGTACTTCATCATCGTTTTCAAAAACGACCTTTCTGCCGTGAATATCCACCTTCAGTACGTCGCCTGTAACATCCTGGGTGAGGAGCATATTTGAACCGCCGCCTAAAACAAGCGCTGGTGCACCGTGATGACGCACGTAATTCAAGATCTCTTCGGCACTGTGTGCCCAAATTAATCGCTCGGCCTTTTGATCGATACCAAAGGTGTTGAGTTTCTTCAAGCTCTTGTTAATCTGTACGATCAATGGACGATTATTTTATGGTTCCTGGATACACTTGCAAAGCATGTCTAACGATTTCTATACATTCCTTAAGGTCTTCAACATTCAAGACATATGCAAGTCGTGCTTGTTGCCTGCCTAATTCTGGTTTTGCGTAAAACCCAGCGGCAGGGGCCATCATTAAAGTTTTACCGTTATGATCAAATTCACTGAGCAGCCATTCTGCAAAATGCTCAGCGCTTTCTACTGGGAAAGCTGCCACGGCATAAAATGCCCCTTTTGGTTTAGGACAAAATACCCCATCAATACTGTTCAGTCCATCAACTAAGACATTTCTTCGCTCCACGTATTCTGTATTAACGGTATCAAAATAAGATTGTGGTGTTTTTAAAGCTGCCTCACTAGCAATTTGCGCATAGGTTGGGGGCGACAGGCGCGCTTGCGCAAATTTCATAGCAGTTGCCATAAAATGCCTGTTTTTACTCACCAAACAACCAATGCGGGCGCCACACATACTGTAACGCTTTGAGAAACTATCTACGACAATTGCATGTTCCTCAAGCCCTTCTATTCCCAAGATAGAATAATGTTCCGCTCCATCGTATGTGAATTCGCGGTATACCTCATCTGCGATAAGAAACAGGTCGTGTTTTAAAACGATGGCTTTGAGTTGATTGAGCTCTTCTTTACTGTAGAGGTAGCCAGTGGGGTTTCCTGGGTTGCAGATCATAATTCCCTTTGTTTTGGGAGTTATGGCTGCTTCAAAGGCGCTTACAGGCGGCAACGCAAATCCATTTTCAATATTCGACTCTACTGGTATCACCTTTACGCCGCTCGCCGTGGCAAAGCCATTGTAATTGGCATAAAATGGTTCAGGAATAATCACTTCATCGCCTTCGTCCATTGCCGAGCCAAAGGTGAATAGCAGTGCTTCTGAGCCCCCGGTTGTAACAATGATTTCTTCGCTCGTCACCCGTAAATTTTTACTGTGGTAGTATTCTGAAAGACCTGCTCTTAAGCTCGCAAATCCCGCGCTGTGACTGTATGCTAAAACAGGAACATCGGCTTCTTTGATGGCCCTTTGAGCCACTTCAGGGGTGTGGATATCTGGCTGACCAATATTTAGATAGAATACTTTTTTACCAGCACGTTCAGCGTTCTCAGCAAAAGGAACAAGTTTGCGAATAGGACTTGAAGGCATTGCTTCCCCTTTTCTAGATACAGTCGGCATAATTCAGTCGTTTTTTGAATGCAAAAAGCCCCGCAAAAATACGGGGCTTTCTTTAAACTTTCGAGGTGTACTAGGTACGCCTTTAAACTTATTTTGCAATAACGCTACCTCCAGTCTTGGTGGGCGTCGACGGCTTTGAATCAGGATTCATTACCTGTCCTTTGATCGTGAGCACCACAGTTTTGTTGCTCGCGTTGGATTGAACGGTTACCGTTTTGTGGAAATTACCTAAACGGTTCGTATCATACTTTACAGTGATTTCACCCTCTGCGCCAGGTGCGATAGGCTCACGTGTCCACTTTGGAGTTGTACAGCCGCACGAAGCGCGAACGGAATTTAGAACCAACGGCTCAGTACCTTCGTTTTTAAATTTAAAAACACGCGTTCCGTTTCCACCTTTTTCGACTTTTCCGTATTCCATTACCTTTCGGTCAAATGAAATTTTGGCGCCACTGGTGTTTTCTTCTTGTGCCTGAGCAACAAATCCAAATAGGGCAACGAATAGCGTTAGGAATAATTTTTTCATAATGTTATTAGATGAATTTTTCTTTTTCAAATGTAAGAGTAGTTTAAGCACTTTCAAAGGAAATTAACAAACTCTTAGCCTATGGGTTCATTGAATGCGTGAAGCCTTGTATTTTTGCAGCTTACATAAGTCAATTATTTCATGCGCGAAATTGGAAAATATACTCCGGGAGATATAGAGTCTAAGTGGTACGGCCATTGGTTGGAAAACAACTACTTCCATGCAGAAGTCAGTGAAAAAGAGCCCTATACCATTGTCATTCCTCCCCCTAACGTTACGGGTAAATTGCACATGGGACACATGCTGAACAATACTATTCAGGATGTGCTCATTCGACGTGCGCGCATGCTAGGCCTCAACGCATGTTGGGTGCCAGGTACAGACCATGCATCTATCGCCACAGAAGCAAAAGTGGTGAAGCGCTTGCGCGAGCAAGGCATAAAAAAATCGGACTTAAGTAGAGAAGATTTCCTCAAGCATGCTTGGGACTGGACCGACGAATATGGCGGCATAATTTTAAAGCAATTAAGACATCTTGGAGCCTCATGTGATTGGGATAGAACAGCCTTCACTTTAGATGAAACACGCAGCGAGCAGGTTATAAATGTCTTCATAGACTTGCACAAAAAAGGGATGATTTACCGCGGTTTACGCATGGTGAATTGGGACCCTGTAGCACTTACAGCAGTTTCTGACGAGGAGGTCATTCATAAAGAAGAAAACAGTCGTTTGTACTATATGAAGTATCAGATCGAAGGGTCTGAAGAGTCTTTGCAAGTGGCGACGACGCGTCCTGAAACCATCTTCGGAGATACGGCAGTTTGTGTGAATCCTGAGGACGAACGCTACCAACACTTAAAAGGTAAAAAAGCTGTAGTTCCACTCGTAGGCCGGGCGGTTCCTATCATTTTTGACGACTATGTCGATATTGAATTTGGTACGGGAGCGTTAAAAGTGACGCCTGCGCACGATACGAACGATAATATGCTTGGCGAGAAGCATGGATTGGAAGTAATCGATGTTTTTGATCAACATGCAGCATTGAATGAAAACGGTGGTGTCTTTGCTGGTATGGACCGATTCGATGCACGAAAGGCCGTCGCTAAAGCATTGGATGAAGCTGGATTTTTGGTAGAAACGAAGGATTTACGCAATAAAGTCGGACGCAGTGAACGCACGGATGCAGTAATAGAACCAAGACTGTCCATGCAATGGTTCTTAAAAATGGCTGATCTAGTGAAGCCTGCTATTGATGGTGTGAAGTCAAAAAATATAACGCTTCATCCACCACATACTGAGAAAACCTATTTGTACTGGATGGAAAACATCAAGGATTGGTGTGTTTCTCGTCAATTATGGTGGGGTCACCGCATTCCTGCTTGGTACGATGCCGAAGGTAATGTTGCGGTTTGTAAGACACGTGAAGAGGCCGCAAAAGCCTTGGGGACCGACAAGGTACACCAAGACGAAGATGTGATGGATACCTGGTTTAGCTCATGGCTCTGGCCGTATAGTGTTTTTGCAGGCAATAAGGAAGAGGAGGATTATTTCTACCCTACCAGTACCTTGGTCACCGGACAGGACATTATTTTCTTTTGGGTAGCTCGTATGATTATGGCAGGATATGAGTTTAAAGGCAAACGTCCTTTCAAAGACGTGTATTTTACCGGAATGGTACGCGATAAAAAGCGCCGTAAAATGTCCAAACAGTTGGGCAATAGTCCAGATCCGTTGGATCTCATCGCGCAATACGGTGCCGACGGGGTGCGCGTGGGCATGTTGATGACTGCGCCGGCAGGAAATGACCTGCTTTTTGATGAAGATTTGTGTGCGCAAGGCTCCTTCTTCGCCAACAAGGTTTGGAATGCCTTCCGTTTGGTGGGGATGTGGGAGACTGGAGCGGATAAGATGAGTCCTTCTGAAGCCCTGGCGGTGAATTGGATGCGCAATCGTATCGGTGAGGCGTTGATAGAATTAGAAAACAGCTTCATAAAGTACCGTTTGTCAGAGGCGTTAATGACCACATATAAGCTTGTTTGGGACGATTTCTGTTCTTGGTATTTAGAAATGGTAAAGCCTGCGCGCGGTGAGAAGGTTTCGGCTGAGGCATTGGAGGCTACTAAAAATATTTTCAATACACTCTTGGAAATTATGCATCCGTTTATGCCTTTCATAACAGAAGAATTGTGGCAGAATTTAGCAGATCGCAAAGAGGGTGAAACGATCAACTTCGCACCATGGCCTTCTTTGAAAGTAGAGGATGATGCGATATTGAAAGCATTTAATCATTTCGCGGAGGTAGTTGGTGGCGTGAGAACCGTAAGAAACGAAAACGGCATCGCACCAAAAGAGGTCTTAACACTTGAGATAGCAAAGGGTACGCCGCACAGCAGCGCATTTGATGCATTGATCAAGAAGTTGGCAAATGTTGATGCTATTGTCGAAGTAAACGAAGTTCAGAAATCGGCATTCAGTTTTGTCGCTGGGGGCGTTAATTATACCATACCAGCCGACGCCTTTGTGAATGTTGAAGAGGAGATCGTTAAGCTCGAAGAAGAATTGGCCTACACGCAAGGATTTTTAAAGGGTGTTGAGAAGAAGTTGAGCAATGAACGCTTCGTTTCTAATGCGCCTGAGGCCGTCGTCGCCTCTGAACGTAAGAAGCAAGCGGATGCCGAAGGTAAAATTACCCTGATTACACAGCGCTTGGAAGCCTTAAAAGGATAACCGTGAGTCAAGACCTAAACGCCGGAATTCATAGCCACATTGCAGGACTCGAGAAGAAAACGGGCCAGCCTATTTCGTATTGGGTGGACATGGTCCGCTCTTGGAACGAGCCGAAGCACATGGCCAATGTGAAGCGATTAAAAGAGGAGTTTGGTATAGGTCACGGACATGCGAATATGATCGTTCACCTAACCAAGGAGAATACTTCCCTACACATGGATGAAAGCCAGCTAGAGGATAGCGTTTTCAAGGGCAAGGAGCATTGGAAGCCGTTGTGCGAACGCATCGTTGAGGGCTTGCAAGCCACTGGTTTGGAATTCGAGCTCAGCGGTAAAAAGAAGTATTATAGCATTCGTACCTCAAAGCAAATTGCTTGTTTAGTTCCGGCTACCAAGGGGAGGTTCGAAGTTTGGATCAACGTAAAAGGTCAGGAGCCAGTAGGAAATCTGCAACTCATGAAAGCGGGCAGTATGTGTTCGCATGCCATTCATGTAATGGAGGAGGATGCTGATACTTCGGAAGTGCTCCTATGGCTTGAAAGAGCTTTAAAAATGACTCTTTGATAAAAAAAAGCCCGGCGCACAGCGCCGGGCTTTTTTTGTTACGGACCGCCTCCGCTTACTAAATAAATTCAATCCTCGGTATGAGACGTTTACTCAGGTCAAGGGCTGGTTTAGATATTTAGTTGGGTTGAATGCTTACGGTGAACAATGCTTTACATACACGCTTCGCTGTCCTTCCTTTCTTACGTCTACTCACATAAATTTTTAAGTCGATTGTTCGCTTACCATTAGGCGCAAAGCTGCTCTCCACAAACAGGTCTTCATTCAATTCCGCGGCGCTATACATTTTCACGTCCAATTGTTCGAATTTCTCTTTAAATGATGCATTTAGAAGCAGCTGTTCCATTCGGCGACTTTTAACTTCATTTAGGATCTGCATCAAATTCCATATGGATAATTCACCATTGGCATCGACCATGGACGCTGTGATGTTGTAACTGTCTTTCGTTCTGAGCGGTCCAGTTTTTCTAGCGGTATTGATGAAATTCTTCATTCGTTTTTTAATCAAAAAAAACGCCCTCACAATGTGAAGGCGCTTCCGTTATAAAATGGGTTTATTGGTCTATATCACTGCCTTCACGTATACATATAGCAACCCTTCCACATATAATTGCGGTTCTTGAAGTTGACAATATGTTTGGTTGTGTGTTGCATTGAAATAAAAGTAAGTGTTTTTGAGAATTTCAGCTTTCAAACGACTGAAAATTAACAGAAAAGTCTCTTTTCATTTAATTTCTGCGCCAATCGAGCCAGACTTGCCACATCTCTGCCGGTTTTTTACCCTGCAAATCTTTGTGTAATTTTTTCAAAGCAGGTCTTGGATTATCCATCCCAGCGAAGAGCTTAAGCGTATTTACACTGCTTTTTCGATACGCATCAAGCATTTGCATTTTTTGGCCTTCCGCGGGGCCCTTAGGCTGGTAATTCGTAGTATTCAAATTTTGCCAATACCATTCTAAATCCTTGGTGGAGACCAATTTCATGGCTTGTAAAGAAGCATAAACATCGCCTTTTACACGGTAAAGTTCCATCAGTTGCATGGCTGCATTGCCATTGCGAGGAGCAATCTCAATAACGCGTTCGTATAAATCAATTGCTTCACCAATACTGCTGTCGTAGCGTTTTACGGCCGCTAATTGGTTAAGGGATAAAATATGGTTAGGGTGAATGCGCAACGCTTCTGTAAATGAAGTTTCCGCTTGTGCTAGTTTCTTCTCTGAGGGTATCTGTCCATTCGCCGCACGCATGTGGCTAAGACCTTCGAAATAGGCCATGGGATTATTGTAAATGTCCATTTCGAAACAAACATTCTGTGCCTTTTCGGCATTGATTTGCATGCTTCTTACATTTCCTGACATGTAGCCGTCTAAGCAGTTTTTTGCTGCACGTTCACCTTGAACGCGGTTTTGCCCAACATAAAGCGCAAATAATCCCGCTACACCAGCGGATAACATACCCACCATTGCGCTAGTTTTTATTGTTGGTTTAGAATGGGCTACAGCAAAACCTAAGGCAGTAGCCAGAGGGAGTAACATGGTTGCGCGCTCCAAAGGGAATTCACCGAAGCCATAAACAGTAAAACCTACAATGGTGAGCGAAAAAAATAAGCCCCCATCGTGTCTTATCGTCTTTGTAAAGCCTAGAACGAGTAGCGCTAGGAAGAGTATAGCACCCGCAATACCCGTTTCACTTAGCATCCACAACAAGTCGTTGTGTGGTCGAAGAATAGACGTTTGTCCACTCATCACACTTTCATTTGTGCCTTTTAGCCCAGTACCGGGGTATTCTATTTTCCACTGGCCGCCACCAACACCGGATACAGGCTGGTCCATAAACATTTCCCACGATGCATTCCAGTAGTGTAAACGGCTCTGAATAGTGTCGCTGTTAAATATTTTTTCACTCCCTGCGGCAAAAATGGCTACAACAATTCCAATAGATATCACGCCCATTGCCAGCAAGCCAATGCTTCGACGTTGTGCATTTCCTTTTAAGGTATAGTAGGCTACCGCTACGGCCGTCATGGCGAAAGCACCAAGCCAAACCCCGCGAGTCCTCAAAAGAAGAATGCATAAAATAGCTAGACCAACACTAATTCGTTGCATCCATAGACCTAGTGGACCATCCTCTTTTGCATTTAAGGCGAGCGGAACTAGCAATAATAAAGTGGCTGCAGCATAGTTTTTATGGGTGAAAAGTGGTCCATTGGCCAGGTAGATGTTTGATGCCTTATAGGCCTCAACTAGCGAAGGGAGGATGCTTAATCCGGCGATCAACAACGCGACCTGGGCACCAGTAGCCAGGGCGAGAATACCACTAGATTTTTCTTTTCGAAATAAGGCAGCGCTTAATTGGACCCAAGTAAACAAAAGAGCGATTCGAGCGCCAAAACCAAGCAACTCTGAGACAGCACTGACATTTCCAATCTTCGCCAAGGGAAGGAGGAGTATCAGGATAAAGAGTGCAATACTATTTAGGCCCTCACCACCATGCTTTCGCGTCAAAAAGCTACCGATGCCACCTACAGCCGCAAGAACCGTAATTCGCAGCCAAAGGCCGATGTCCTGACTGCCGGAATCAACAGCAAGTAGCAGTAGCAGAGGCATGTAGAAAAAGAGGGAGCGCAAAGACTTCATAAAAATCGATTTGTTCAAATATAACGAAAGGAATCATTGCCCGATTCTACCTTATCTTAGAGGTCCCAAATACTTATCACAGACTATGGAAAACCCGGCTCCGTACGTACCTAAGAACAAGGTGCGGATTGTTACTGCCGCTTCACTTTTTGACGGACATGATGCAGCAATAAACATCATGCGTCGTATTATTCAAAGCACCGGTTGTGAAGTCATTCATTTAGGACACGACCGCTCCGTTGAAGAAGTGGTAGACACTGCCATCCAGGAAGATGCAAACGCCATTGCCATGACCTCTTACCAAGGTGGGCACATTGAATACTTCAAATACATGTATGATCTGCTCCAAGAAAAAGGAGCCGGACACATCAAAATATTTGGCGGCGGTGGTGGCACCATATTGCCGGAAGAAATAGAAGAATTGCACGCATACGGTATTACCCGATTATACCATCCGGACGACGGAAGAAAGATGGGATTACAGGGCATGATCAATGATTTGATCGAACAATCTGACTTTTTAGTGGGCGATGCCTTGCCATCAGATGCAGCGTCGCTTGGCACGGCTTCTACGGCAACGATTGCTCGCTGGATCAGCGCAGCAGAGAATTGTGGGGAGCTACATGCTGCGTCACTGAAGGAGGTTTCGGAGAAAGCAGGAGGTATTGCTACGCCTATTTTAGGAATCACCGGTACCGGTGGTGCGGGGAAGAGTTCTATGGTCGATGAATTGGTGCGCCGATTCTTATTAGATTTTCCGGAAAAACGCTTGGCAGTAGTTTCTGTAGACCCTTCGAAAAGAAAAACCGGCGGTGCTCTGCTGGGAGATCGTATTCGCATGAATGCCATCAAGAATGGAAATGTATTTATGCGTTCATTAGCCACACGTCAGGCTAACCTTGCATTAAGCGCACACGTTCAAAATGCACTCGATATTCTTAAGGTTGCAGGTTTTGATTTGATTATCCTTGAAACTTCGGGTATTGGTCAAAGCGATACGGAAATTTTAGACCACAGTGATGCGAGTTTATATGTGATGACGCCGGAATACGGTGCCGCGACACAGCTGGAAAAGATAGATATGCTCGATTTCGCGGATTTAATTGCCTTGAATAAATTCGACAAACGCGGCGCCTTGGATGCATTGCGTGATGTAAAGAAACAATACCAACGCAACCACAATTTGTGGGAGCAGGATCCGGATACCATGCCGGTTTATGGAACCATTGCAAGCCAATTCAATGATCCGGGCACCAATAGTTTGTACAGCGCAATCATCGCGATGCTGAACGAGAAGGCAAATGCCGGTTTTGATAGCACTTTTACGTTGACTGGGGAGATGAGCGAAAAGATTTTTATCATTCCGCCAAACCGAACCCGTTACTTAAGCGAGATTTCAGAAAGTCACCGCATTTACCGCGATCAAATAATGGCTCAGGTAGAGGTGGCGGATAAGTTATATGCGCTGCATCGTACCATGGAAACTTTGGAGGATGAGGATGTGATCGGCCAATTGCAATTGAGCTTTGATCGTATAAAAATGAATCTTGATCCGCACAACTGGGAGCGTTTGCAGCAATGGAATGCAACCGTTAAACGCTACAAAGATCCAGTATACACCTTCCATGTTCGAGGAAAAGCGATCAATATAGAAACGCATACCGAGAGCTTGTCACATACGCGGATTCCAAAAGTTGCACTGCCTAAATACCGCAGTTGGGGTGATGTGTTGCGTTGGCTCCTGTTAGAAAATGTACCTGGTGAATTTCCATACACGGCGGGAATTTATCCGTTCAAAAGAGAGGGCGAGGACCCCACACGCATGTTTGCCGGTGAAGGCGGACCTGAGCGCACGAACAAGCGCTTCCATTATGTGAGCCTAGGTCTGCCTGCGAAGCGTTTATCAACGGCTTTTGATAGCGTCACACTGTATGGAAACGATCCCGATCGACGTCCGGATATTTATGGCAAAATTGGAAATTCAGGGGTAAGCATTTGCTGTCTTGACGACGCGAAAAAATTGTACAGTGGATTTCGATTGACGGATCCGTCAACTTCGGTATCCATGACTATTAATGGTCCGGCGCCCATGCTTTTAGCTTACTTCATGAATGCGGCGATTGATCAAGAATGTGAACACTACATCAAGGAAAATAAGCTTGAAGCAAAGGTTGAGGCTCTTAAAAAAGCTAAATACGACGAACAAGGTATTGCGCGACCGGCTTACCAAGGTGAACTGCCAGAGGGTAATGATGGTCTAGGTTTACTCCTGTTGGGGGTGACCGGTGATGAGATTCTCGATGCAAAGACCTATGGCGAAATAAAGTCCAAGACTTTGAATACTGTGCGTGGGACTGTTCAGGCGGATATTCTTAAAGAAGACCAGGCACAGAACACTTGTATATTCTCCACAGAATTTGCGCTGCGCTTGATGGGCGATGTGCAGAGTTATTTTATTGATTGGCAGGTACGTAATTTCTACAGTGTCTCCATCTCGGGTTATCATATTGCCGAGGCAGGAGCAAACCCTATTTCTCAATTGGCCTTTACGCTTTCCAACGGTTTCACCTACGTGGAATATTACCTGAGCCGTGGCATGGACATCAATAAATTTGCGCCCAACTTGAGTTTCTTCTTCAGCAACGGAATTGATCCTGAATATGCAGTGATCGGTCGCGTGGCTCGACGAATATGGGCCAATGCCATGAAGAATAAATATGGGGCAGATGCGCGCTCGCAGATGTTGAAATACCATATCCAAACCTCCGGGCGTAGCTTGCATGCGCAAGAGATCGATTTCAACGACATACGCACCACCTTACAAGCGTTGTATGCGATTTACGATAACTGTAATTCTCTGCACACTAATGCTTACGATGAGGCGATCACGACTCCGACAGAGGAGAGTGTGCGTCGCGCCATGGCCATCCAGTTGATCATTAACAAAGAATTGGGGCTTACCAAGAATGAGAATCCTATTCAAGGCGCCTTTATCATTGAAGAGTTAACAGATTTGGTAGAGGAAGCGGTATTGTTAGAATTTGACCGTATCACAGAACGTGGTGGCGTATTGGGAGCCATGGAAACCATGTACCAGCGCGGAAAGATTCAAGAGGAGAGCATGCATTATGAAATGCTGAAACATACCGGCGAATTCCCTATTGTAGGGGTGAATACCTTCTTGAATAAGAAAGGTTCTCCAACGGTCTTACCAGCGGAAATCATTCGTGCTACGGCGAACGAAAAAGAATACCAGATTGAAATGCTCGAGCGTCTTATACAGGCGAAAGGCAAGTTGAACGATGAGATGATAGGTGCTTTGCAACATGCAGCCATTCAAAATGAAAATATATTTGACGTCTTGATGGAAGCTGCCAAGCATTGCTCACTGGGACAGATTACCAATGCGCTGTTCGAAGTTGGTGGACAGTATAGAAGAAATATGTAAATGAAATTACTCTCGTTTAATGTCAATGGCGTGCGCGCCGCAGCTGGAAAAACTTTAATTGAAGACCTACACGAATTGGACTGTGATGTCGTGGGATTGCAGGAGACCAAGGCTACGCCGGAGCAAGTGAAGGAAGCTTTGGCAGAGTTGAAGGGCTATCATATCTATGCCTTTAGCGCGGAGAAGAAAGGGTACAGCGGTACGGCTATTCTGTCTAAAGTAGAGCCATTATCGGTAACGATGGGCATTGGCATTGGGGAGCACGATAATGAAGGTCGTGCCATTACCGCAGAATACGAGGATTTCTACTACGTGACCACCTACGTCCCAAATTCGAGTTCAGGTTTAAGACGCCTGGATTATAGGACTCGAGAATGGGATGTAGCTTTCTTAGCCTATTTAAAGAATTTAGAGGAGAAAAAACCCGTAGTGGTTTGTGGCGATTTAAACGTGGCGCATCAGGAGATAGACTTGAAGAATCCAAAATCGAATTACAACAAAACACCAGGCTATACACAGGCTGAGATCGACGGCATGACGACGATGATTGAAGCAGGTTTTGTAGATACCTTCCGAACGCTTTACCCAGATACGATTAAGTACAGCTGGTGGAGTTACCGTGGCGGTGCTCGTTCTAAAAACGTGGGCTGGCGCTTGGATTACTTCATGGTCAGTGCAGGATTCATGGACCGAGTACAGGATTCACAAATCTTGAACGAGGTAATGGGTAGCGACCACTGTCCAGTAATGCTGGTCCTTAAGTAATTATTGCAGCGTAAATTTCGTTGTACCTGCCTCACAGATGAACAGGTAGGTACCTGCGCTACAGTGTTCTGGTAGTCTCAATTCGCTAGTGCCGTTGGTTTGCGCGAGGGTACCTTGATCTATAATTTTCCCTTGAGGATCACTGATTTGATAATCAAGATTACTAGCACCGATATTGGTTTCAACTTTCAAGATGCCATTGGTCGGGTTAGGGAAGATTTTCAATCCATTGATACTGCCATCCTCAACGCCAATATTGGCGGTGTTCATGATGAAGTAGTAACGTGCAACATGCTGAGGTGTGAAGGTTATATTTCCCACACCGGTATTGCCCAAAGCTTGTGTTGAAGCATTTGAAATGGGCACGCCTGTTTTCCATTTAAGATTTGGGCTTTCCCCAATGGTCATCTGACTCCCGGGTGAGCCATTTAAATCGCTGTCTAGGCCGCCAGTATTTGCGTTCGTATTGAAGGAGATAGTTACCTCGAAAGGCAATTCTGTCGCATAATCAATGGGTGGATCATGGCTTCCTTCATACCCAATAAAGTAAAAATGATCGCGACTGGTTGTACCATTGTTTGGATAGTTGCCTTCAGTGTAGTGGTGCCAAACGTAGAATGTACCGTTAAGTCCGGCTGTATTTGGTTTAGGCGTAACCTTTACGCCAGTTTTAGGTAATGTTTTGGTACCATTTAGCTCTGCCCAAGTGAAAGTATCATAGACTGAGGTACCCAAAGATTCAGCACTGTCGTTGGTGCTCAACCAATAATCTTGTCCTGCACCTAAAGGAATGGATTGAGCGGTAAATGTGAGATCTGAACTAGATGCTGTAAAGAAAGCAGTGTTTCCTAATTCCTCTTTACCACTGAAACCATAGTTGTAGCTGTGTTTGTATACAACAATTGGTGTAGTCTTTTGGCTAGCGCTATGATTCCCTGTGTGTGCACTCAAGTGGTGAATGTTTACGTGTTTAGTTGAATTGGCCCAATTGGCATTCGCTGGATAATTCAACTCTACCCAAGCACCGTGATACCCGGGATGGTAGATCCAATCGTTCCAAAAATCGTCCAAATCCACACCTGTTGAATTCTCAAAGGATTCCTTAAAGCTGTTCGCATCGTAATTGCCAAAGGTGTTGGTGGCAATGAGTTGTTTTACCGCATGGCTGAAAAGGCTATCGCCTAAAAATTCACGAAGGTTATGGGCGACCATTGCGCCTTTTTGATAGGTATGGGTGCCGTAGGTTTGATTCTGGTTGACGCCGCTCAATGCAAGATGTCCACCATCATTTTGCCTGGCTTGCTTCAATACAAGGGCTTGGTTGTTTTGTACTGTGTTCACGTACTGCGCTCGCCCGTATACTTTCTCCTCATAGAAGTGCGAGCCAAATTCAGCAAAGCCTTCGTTGATCCACATATCTTCTGCAGTTTTAGTCGTCACCGCATTCCCAAACCACATGTGCGCCAGCTCATGTGCGATGATGTCTTCGCCGCTAAGGTTGGCGTTGGCCAGAGTACGTGGCAAATGAATCATACCTGCATGCTCCATAGCACCTGTGATCGTCATGGCATAGCCGACTTTCTCAAAGACATAGGAGCCGAACTCCTCGACAAAGGCATCATAGATAGCATTAAGGTGTACAAAGCCCGCGGTCATGTTGGCAGTATCCTGCGCACGGCCATAGAGCTCGAACGATTTTCCTGCGTGTGTCCAGCTTTGTTTATGGTAATCTGAGACTGCAAGACTTACCAGATAAGAGGGGAGAGGTGCTTGACCTTCCCAATGCCACACCAAATCACCTGAGGTTAGCGTATCAACGGAGGTGAGAATGCCGTTGCTTACACCGACCTTTCCAGAGGGCGTAGTGATGTTCATTTCTTCGAGGGTGCATTTCTCAACAAAATTGTCAAAACAAGGGAAGAGACTTCGGCCGTAAACATGAGGATTAGCAGCGAACCCTACGCCTAAATTATAATCATAGGCGCCATCGTGATGTATGCCGCCCCAGCCGCTTCCATCTTTCGTAGTGCTGCCTTGGTAATAAATGTCCCAATGCAGAATGCTCCCAGCAATGGCATTATGGGTTACAATCAAATGCTCCCCTTTCTGCACAAAAGAAAGAGGTCCCGAGGAGCTAATGACGCTGTCCACGGTGAATCCTAGTAAGTCAAAACGGAGCTTCGAGAAATTTATCTTCACTCCGATCTGATAGGAGGCTTTTCCTGATAGTTGCTGGTTTGTGAATGCCGTGGTATTAATATCTAGTTGCAGTTCTACTAAGTCTGCCGTATCCGATCTAGAATTGTAATTAATGGACGTAGTGCTTTGTTGAGCAACAGGCGCATATTTGGTGCTTTGGCAATTGAATTGCCCGTAAAGCACATTACAGCACATGACTAATAATCCAACTACGATTCCCCTCATTTTTAACTTCTTTGACGAACGGCTTCGTAGAGAATGATACCTGTTGCCACGCTTACATTCAATGAATTGATTTGACCGTGCATTGGAATCAAGGCTTTGGCATCTGCCAATTGTAACAAGCTTTTATGCACGCCCGTTTCTTCATTACCCATAATAACCATACAGGGCTCATTAAAGGGCGCTTCGTACATAGGGGTTTCTGACTTTTCCGTACCTGCAATAATTTTCAGACCTAAGCTTTGTGCTAAGTACACGGCATCTTTCATATGATTAACCTTACAAACAGGCACTTCAAGTAAAGCTCCAGTGGACGTGCGAACTGCGTCCGCACTGACAGGGGCGCTATCGTTTTTCGGAATTACAATAGCATCTACTCCCGAACAGTCTGCAGTTCTGGCTATGGCTCCAAAGTTTCTTACATCTGTGATGCGATCTAAGGCGAGAATGAGCGGCTTACGTCCGTCCTCTACTACCTTCATTATCACTTCTTCTAATTCGTGAAAGTCAATAGGGCTGAGGTAGGCCACTGCACCCTGATGATTACCGCTTGTGACACGGTTCAATTTTTCTACCGGAACATATTTTGGTTCAATACCCGCATCGCGCAACGTGCCTTCGAGTTGGGTGTAAAGCGGTCCGCTGATTCCCTTTTGAAGAAAGACTTTGTCGATGGTCTGTCCATCCTGAACAGCTTGTAGAATAGGACGAAGTCCGTAAATGAGTTGATCGTTTGCCATAGTTAGTTTTCAGAGGTAGTGTCCTCGATTTGTTGGTCTGAATATTCACCTAATTCGGCTCTATCCACAAGTCTATTGTCTAATTCTTTTTTTGTCTTACTGCCCAATTTCTTCAGTCGTTCTACCTGTGAAATGAGATTTCCACGACCTTCCATCATTTTGGTCATGGTGTCTTGGTAAGTATTCTGTGCAGTTTGGAATTGGCTGCCTAGTTTTTTTAAATCTTCGCTAAGCCCAACAAATTTGTCGTAGAGTTTACCGCCGGCCTCCGCAATTTCAATCACGTTTTTAGTCTGCTTCTCTTGCCGCCATGCCATTGCTATTGTCTTAAGGGTAGCCAATAGCGTTGAAGTACTCACCACGATGATTTTCCTTGAAAAAGCGAATTCATACAAGGCTTGATCAAATTTAGTCACCTCCATAAATGCGGCTTCGATAGGAATGAAGAGCAAAACAAATTCAGGCGTATCACCCCCATACAATTGTGGATAATCTTTATCACTAAGACCTTTGATGTGGGTTTGTACGCTGACTGCCAAGGCCTTTAATCCCGCGGAAGCCTCTTCCTCTGTCGCAGCGTTGATAAAGTTATCCCAAGCGACTAAGCTCACTTTAGAGTCAATTATAATCTTCTTATTTCCTGGAAGTTGTATGATAACATCGGGCTGTAAGCGACGTCCGTCTTCCGTTGTCTCGCTGTTTTGTACAAAGTACTCTTTGTCTTTGGCAAGGCCGCTCATTTCTAGGGCGCGTTCTAAAACAAATTCACCCCAATTCCCTTGTTTTTTATTATCTCCACGCAGCGCTTTTGCGAGGCCGCTCGCTTCTTCAGAGAGTTTATCGTTCATATCCTTCAGCGATTTGATGTTTTCCATCAATGCAGAGGTAGACTTGACTTCCTTCTCGTGGTTATCCTTTACCGTTTTTTCAAAATCTTCAAGCTTCTGTTTAAATGGAGCCAGGAGCTTATCCAATTCTTCTGAATTTGTCGTTTTGAACTGTTTCGATTTCTCATCGAGAATGGTTTGAGCTAAAACTTTGAACTCATTTTTCATTCCCTCTTTTGCTTTTTCTTCCTCTAACTTCTGGGCCTCATGAAGTTTTTCTAGGTGGATCAATTTATCTTTAGCCGCCTCCAGCGCACTTTCTAAAGTGGCCTTTTCAGTTGCGCTATTAAGAAGCACGTCTTGTTGAGTTTTACGGCTTTCGTCAAGCGCATTTTCTAATTGTTGAATACGGTTTTTTAGTTCCTCCAATTGCTGTGCTGCCCACGCCGGGAGGTTGTTTGATACTGTTTGTGAATCATCACCATTCGACGATCCTCTCATGCGGTAGACGAGGTAAGCGAATAACAAAACGTTTAATAGCGGAAAAATCAGTTCAGTCATGGTGGGTCAATGTTCTCTGTATCAGTTCAAAACAATGTTTTCTGAGTGGTCGATGGAAGTTTCCAAGTTACGGTTTTTCGACCTTTTTCTTCTTGTTTAGAATTAAAAGTTGTGAAGGGTTTTGAGCCAAAGAATCCCCTGTAGGCGCTCAGTGGTGAGGGGTGGGGCGTGCGGATTATTACGGGGTCATTTTCGGGATAACGGTCGCGGCACTCCATGGCAAGTTGGTAGGCAGGTGATCCAAAACAGATGAATCCCATGTGTTCATTGTTTTTCAAAAGGTACGCTATCGTATTTCGAGTAAAAATCTCCCATCCCTTGTTTCTGTGCGAACCCGCTTCTTTTTCGCGCACTGTCAAAGCAGTATTGAGCAAGAACACACCATTTTCCGCCCATTTGATGAGGTTTCCATTTTTAGGTACATCGAATTTTAAGTCGGAACAATACTCTTTAAATATATTTTTTAAAGAGGGCGGTATTTTTTGATTGGGTGCGACGCTGAAAGCCAGGCCATTGGCCTGACCTTTTCCATGGTACGGGTCTTGGCCTATAATCACGCAGCGCAGATGTGTAGGCTCGCAAGCATGAAATGCTTTAAAGATTTCTCCTTTAGGTGGATAACAAGTGGAAGCGTATTCAGTAGAGAGGAATTGGTCTAAAACCGCCCAATATTCTTTTTTCTGTTCCGATTCAAAGAAGTCGGACCATGAATTCTGTGGAAATGTGGAAAGGAAGTTGGGCATTACGCAAGAAGTTTGGCGCGTGTGCGTTATTTTTACCACTCGCAAGTTAAGCGAAACTAATCGATGAGATGATGAAAAAAGTTTTAACTCTTGCTGTAGTTCTAGCAGCTACATTGGCGCTCTCCTCATGTGGAACGACTGAAAAATGTCCGACGTACTCTCATGTTGAGCTTCCTTCGCAACACGGATAAACCAGGTCAATCGGCCTCCGCAATCCCTTTTGAGCACCCGCAATCTTTTGAAGATCTTGCGGGTTATCTGCATCTAACGGGACCGGTGTTTATCTATAAGCACAGTACACGCTGTAGTGTGAGTTTGTTCGCGATGAAACGCCTATTGTTATTGGATACTACGCAGAACGAAACGTGGGTTTATATAGATGTAGTTGCTCAGCGCCCATTGTCTTTGGCGCTCGCGGAAGAGTTGAATATTTTGCATGAAAGTCCTCAACTTATTTTGCTTTCGGAAGGAAATGTGCTCGCGCACGGTTCACATCATCAGGTCACCGAAACAACAGTGGAAAATTGGCGAAAAGAATTTGGTTTTACTCAAAACAAAACCGACGTCTAAAAGTTAACGTAATATGGTTGATCAACATACTTCTCAAATGCCTCAAGCAACGAAGGAACGCGTGAAAAAACCGCAATGGTTGCGCGTCAAGTTGCCGACAGGTGAAAAATACAAGAGTGTACGAGGTCTCGTAGATAAATACAAGCTGCACACCATTTGTGAATCTGGTCATTGTCCCAACATGGGAGAATGTTGGGGTGAAGGAACCGCGACATTTATGATCCTTGGTAACATCTGTACGCGTTCGTGTGGATTCTGTAATGTTGCAACGGGACGTCCGCTTTCTGTGGATTGGGAGGAGCCGGAGAAGGTCGCGCGCAGTGTTAAGTTGATGAAAGTTAAGCACGCCGTACTCACCTCGGTTGATCGCGACGATTTGGCGGATGGAGGTTCCATTATTTGGGCGGAAACGGTGAACGCCATTCGGCGCATTAGCCCTACGACCACTATGGAGACACTTATACCAGATTTCAAAGGCGAGTTGCACAATGTAGACCGCATTATTGAGGCCAATCCGGAGATTGTTAGTCACAATATGGAAACGGTCCGTAGATTGACCAGAAAAGTAAGAATTCAGGCACAGTTTGACCGTTCATTAATGGTGTTGAAATACCTCAAGGATCAGGGCATTCACCGCACAAAAAGTGGAATTATGCTAGGTCTCGGTGAGACTGAAGCGGAGGTCATTGAAGCGATGCAGGATTTAGTCGATGCTCGCGTAGATGTTTTGACCTTGGGTCAGTACTTGCAGCCTACACCTAAGCATTTGCCTGTGGTAGAGTTTGTTACACCAGAAACCTTTGATAGATTAAAAGAAATTGGCCTAGAAATGGGCTTCAAATATGTAGAGTCAGGACCATTGGTTCGTAGTTCGTATCATGCTGAAAAGCACTTGGCATAAGGACTTGCAGCAATGCGTTCTGAACCTTATTTTTAAACACATTAGAAACAATTAGTTTACTATACATGAAAAAAGGATTACGTTTCGCCTTAGCGGGCTCATTATTAACCGCCGCCATTATTACGCTCTCTACTAGCGAGCCTAAATACACGCCTGTCAATTCAGAGGAACAGAGTGCCGCTGGCGCTGCTGCTTACTTGCACGGTTTACGCGCAAACCAAATTACAGGAACTGTGAATCAAGAGGACATTCAATCGGCGATTGAAAGTTTAGCGGATATGCCAGAAAGTGCTATCGGTCTAAACTGGGCAGAAAGAGGTCCAAATAACCGTGGCGGAAGAACACGTGGTCTTGCAATAAACCCGACTGATCCAAGCGAAATGTACGTTGGATCTGTCAGTGGTGGTTTGTATAAGAGTAATAATTCAGGTTTGAGTTGGACGGAAGTAAATCCAGATCAAGAGAATTTAGCGGTAATGACCATTGCCTACAGCAAGGATGGAGACGTGTACTACGGTACAGGTGAAGGATTATATAATACCTGGACGACGGGATATGGTGCTTCTACTTCTTCTGGTTTCCCAGGTGCGGGTGTTTTCAAGAAAGGGGTCAATGATGCTGGCTTTACTCAGCTTGCATCAACGGATGGATTTTCTTCGGTTGGTGCGATTGTAACAGATCCAACCAATAATGATAAAGTATATATCGGTACAAGTTCGGGTATTCGTCTATCAACAAACGGCGGCTCAACTTGGAGTAATCCTTTGCAGGGTCAGATAGGTTCTAATGGGACGTGTTGGGATATCCACATGGATGCTGGCGGAAATATTTGGGGAACCTTAGGAGGTCGTACCATGAAAAGTGCTGATGGCGGATCAACATGGGATGAGGTTTCTAAATCTTCAGCAGGTTCGACAGGTCTGCCACGTAGTGGCGGTCGTATCATGTTTGCATCTGCAGCAAATGATGAAGATTATGTATATGTCGTTCAAATTACTTCAGGTAACGCTCTCGCCGGAGTTTATAGAACAACGGACGGTGGTGATACTTGGTCCAAAATAGGACAGAAATCAACGTATTTTGATCCATTCTGTAGCTCACAGTGTCAAGGGGAATATGATTTGGCTGTGGGTGTAGATCCGAGCAATAAGAACCGCGTGATCGTTGGTGGTATTACAGTTTGGGAATGGGAACAAGGTCAAGGCTGGAACCAAGTCAATGGATTTGGTCCGTACAATATCCACTCCGATAACCATGATGTCGTATGGCACCCAACAGACAGTAGTAAGGTATATATTGTTAATGATGGCGGTGTTTACTTCTCAAATAACGGCGGTGATACTTGGCAAACTTTGAACAAGAATTATGTAACCACACAGTTTTACGACATTGGAATTTCCGCTGATCGCTACGTTGTTGGCGGTACGCAAGACAATGGAAGTTGGGTGATGGACGGATTAGGTAATACAACTAATGAAGGACGCAGCCTTGGTGCTGTAGACGGTTTCTCAGGTGATGGGGGGTATTCTACGATATCATGGTTGGTTCCTAAGATTTATTTTACGGAATACCAACAAGGTAGAATTGGCCGCAGTGAGAANAAAGGTCAGTCGTTTACTTCCTTCTGGGACAANAGAGTTGGTCAAGCAATAGGCTCTTGGATGACTCCGTTCTATTTGTATGAGAACAGTGATGATGCTTTGAGTGTGGATTCGGTTCAATTTAAAGTGGATCGCGCATTGCGTTCTTTAGGTTTTGCAAATGCAGGTCAAGATACTTTTGTTTCTAACATTGCACCGCTCCAAGCTTCGGCAGTTATGAATGCTGCCACATTTAAGGTGCAAAGTGGTACTGCGGTAATTAGTTCTGATGCCAGCGGAAACTTGAGTGGTGATGGAACGGGTAATTTTGATGCCGCTACAGGAAACTTTACTGTGATTTTTAATTCATCACCTGCTGCGGAAATCATTGCGACAGTAGATGTAAGTTATGCTGGGGGTTCAGAAGTAGTTCTAGGCTCGAACACAAACGGCCTACCGTTTAAATACACCTTACCGAATAGTTTGGGTATGGGTGACAGTGTTATTGTGCAAGACCCTGTGAGTAGCATGTTTATTGTGGGCTTTAGCGGTTCTGTTTGGATGACTCGCGGAGCACTAGATTTTAGTACAACACCAGAGTGGTATAAATTGGCATCTATTACAGGGACGACTCAGGCCGTTGAAGTAAGTGCTGATGGAAATTACGCTTGGATAGGTACAGAAAATGGTCGCCTATACAGAATTGCAGGATTAGCTGCAGCTCGTGATTATGGCACTGCAGACGCAGATAGCGGTGCAACAGCAGTTACTGTGGATTTGGTACAAAACTTTATGGGCAGAAATATTAGCGGAATTGCAGTAGATCCAAATGATAACGACCGTGTTTTGGTAACCTTAGGGAATTATGGAAACGCTAATTATGTCTACTACAGTGGAAATGCTACTTCAACTTCGCCAAACTTCCTTGTGAAGGATGGCAACTTGGGTAATTTCCCTGTCTATGCAGCGACCTTTGATAAAGGCAATAGTGCCTATGCGGTTCTTGGAACAGAATATGGAATCTTCTCAACGCAGAACATCAATACCACTTCACCACAATGGGGTGCAGATAATAGTGGTTTGGCTCGCGTGCCTGTGTTTACATTGAAGCAGTACCGCACGAATAAGAGCTCGACCGCAGATATGACCGTTGAAGAAGGCGATATATTCGCAGGGACCTTTGGTCGTGGAGCCTTCCAGACCACATCATTAATGACAACGCGTCCTATCGGTATTGCCGAGCAAGAGGTGGAACAGGTTCAAGAAACCATGAAACTCTTCCCTAACCCGGCAGAGAACTTTACGACGCTTGCCTTAGAATTGCCTGCGGGAAGCTACACTGTAGAATTGATTGATTTGAATGGTCGTTCAGTGAAAGCAGTAGTGTTTGAGGCTACCGAGAATGGTGCACAAACCTTCAAGCTCGATATCAGTAGTGTTGCAAATGGAATGTATATCGTAGGTGTGAAAGAGGCACCGGGCTCTTTTGCGAGATTATTGATCGCACATTAATACGTATTAAAAAATTTCTCAAGGCCCCGCATCTTAGGATGCGGGGCCTTTTTTTTGCTCACCGTATAGCGCTATTTTTGCCTTATGGATTTAGAATTTCTACAGTACCCTATTGGACGAGCGTCCATTGAAAAGAACCCTGGTGAAGAGCGCGTCGAAAGTAGTATAGCTGTTATCGGTCGTCTACCACAGCAGTTGATGGAGTTTGCAAAAGGATTGACAGCCGAGCAGTGGGATACGCCGTACCGAGATGGCGGTTGGTCACCACGTCAAGTCGTACATCATTTGGCAGATTCCCACATGAACGGTTTTAACCGTCAACGATTGGCCGTAGTGTCTCCGGAAGTCCCTTCGGTCACAGGTTATCCTCAAGACATATTCTCAAAGCTTCCGGATTACAGTACGGATCCTTTTCTCAGTATTATCCTGTTAGCGAGTCTTCACGAAAAATGGGTGAGTTTTTTAAATGGCATCACCGATGCAGGCTGGGAAAAAGCGTATTACCATCTTGAGGACAAGTGCGAATACTCCATGAAGGAAAGCGTACAAATGTATGCGTGGCATTGCCAGCACCATTTAGCCCACATTAGAATTGTATTAGATAAGAAAGATTAATTCAACGTCTGGATGGAGGAGGAGCGATCCGTAATAACACCATCTTTTACTTTGAAATAGACGGGCAATTCTGTAATGCCAAGCCCACTGATAATTCTGCTGCGGCTTCCCATTAAATCGCTAAGGTGCGTGCCGCCTAATTTGTCTTCTTGTAGGGCGCCATACCATTCGGCGAGCGGACTACGCTGTTGAGGTAGGCCGTCAATACTTAAATAGATCCATTCTTCCTGCCTTCCTTGATCTGCTGTCATGCGCAGTTCGTTGCGGCATCCGCTGCACCAAGATGCCCAAACGGCTATAGTTTGGTCTTCAAGGCTCATGCGTTTGATGTGAACAGACTGTCCTTCAGGGGTTTCAAGTTTCAACTCTGGAAAAGGATGTCCAGGTTGAAATTTTGCCTCCGCTGCCTCCACTTCAGCGGTAAACGCAAGCATTTCTTCGTATTTGCCCAACCACATGGCATAGGTGGTGACATCGGGACTTCCCGGGTAGGCGTTTTGGAGTTTCTGGTACATGCCTTGTAACAATTCGCGGTCTACGGCATAATCGAGCGCAGGCTGTTGTCCTATGCGGTGGTAGATGGTCAGTAAGTTAGATAACCGCTCTGGATGTTGCTGAAGTGAATCCAGTATGCGCTGTCTGTACCCATCCGCATAAGCGTAATAGGCATTGTTTAAGGCTTCCAAACCTACAAAGGTGTTGCTGTCGACGTACGTACTTTTAATGGCATCCATACTATCTGTATAGTCGATAAGGTCAAGCTGCATTTTACGCTGCGCACCGAGCCAATTATTTTCGGCGTCGCCGGATATAAATCCATCTTTAGAAATGGTCAATTTTTTAGAGTTGGGGCCTACAACTGCATGAATGACCGGTAATTCGCCTTTGAGAGGAAGGAAGGAAATGATGCGAGCGGTGTCGAATTGGACCATAAATGCGTCATTGCCCTTAAGTTCAAGGGTATCAAGAACGATGAATTCACCCACTTCATCCCGCATTTGGACCGAATATGTACCGGTAGTTTCCAGGGCAAACAAGAATTGTGTGCCTTTAGGTTCAGGGGTACAGCTCAGAATAGCTAAAAGTAAAAGGAAGCTAAACTTATGCATCCAACTTCTCGCGCAACAGGGCGCTCGCTTTTTTAGGATCTGCACTACCGCGACTGTACTTCATCACCTCGCCCATAAAGAGCCCGATGAGTCCTTTTTTACCTGCGCGGTATTCCTCAATCTTTTCTGGATATGCAGCCAGGGCTTGGTCTACCCATGCGCCGAGCTGGTCGCTATCGCCTTGCTGAATCCAGTTGTTCTGCTCGCACAACGCGGCGGCATCTGCAGCAGGATTTTCTAGCAGGGCAGGGAATAATTTCTGAGTAGCTGTGGAGATCGAAATCTTTTCTTCGTCCACAAGCGTTTGAATGCTGGCTAGTGCTGCCGGCGCAATAGGAAACTCTTCAATCTCAACACTCTGCTCATTCAACCATGATTTCACAGGGCCAATGAGCAGGTTGGTTGCCCCCTTGTAATTTGTCGTATGCTTGATGACTTCTTCGAAATATAAGGCGAACGCCTTACTGTCGGTCAGTACGAAGGCGTCGTATTCACTCAGGCCTAATTCTGCAGTATACTTTTTGAACAACTCATACGGAAGTGGGGGCATGGTCTCACGGACTTCCGAGATGTAAGACGGTGTCACCATTACAGGCACCAAGTCGGGCTCTGGGAAGTAGCGGTAGTCGTGTGCATCTTCTTTGGTACGCAGACCTATGGTACAGTTTTTCGCTGCATCAAAAGTTCTGGTCTCTTGAAAAATTGGGGTTCCACCCTCAATTAAATCGATTTGACGAATAATTTCAAAATCGATGGCTTTCTGTACGTTACGGAAGGAGTTCATGTTTTTAACCTCCACCTTGGTCCCAAATTTGGTCGTTCCCTTTTTGCGTACCGAAATATTCAAATCCGCACGAAGTGAACCTTCCTCCATATTTCCGTCGGAAATTTCTAAATAACGGACCAATTTTCTGATCTCACTTAAATAGCTATACGCTTCCTCACCATTTTTAATCTCTGGCTCTGAAACGATTTCTAACAATGGAATTCCCGCACGATTCAAATCTACGAGTGTGTTGAAAGGGTCAATGTCATGTATGCTTTTTCCCGAATCTTCCTCCATGTGGATTCGAGTCAGGTTAATGTTTTTGTCTTTACCTAGCGCATCCTTGATTCGGATGAAACCGCCAGTACAAATGGGCGTAGTATCCTGTGTGATTTGGTAGCCCTTTGGTAAATCAGCGTAGAAGTAATTTTTACGAGCAAATTCGTTGCGCTCACGAATGGTGCAATCACAGGCAATACCCAACTTCACGGCATAATTCATCACGTCCTTGTTAAAGACGGGTAAGGTGCCAGGATGTCCCAAGCTGATGGGACTCACTTGTGTATTTGGTGAAGCGCCGTAAGCCGTGGCGTCACCACAATAGGCTTTACTTTTTGTGCCCAATTGCACGTGAACTTCAATACCAATAACCGGTTCGTATGTATCGTAAATACTCGACATCCAAAGGAATTTTAGAGCGCTAATTTACGCTTTTTAAGCCTGTTTTTGTGACCGATTTTTATACACTTCCTCAATCTTTGCCACCATGGCATCAAGGAGCGGCTGAACATTGCCAACAGGCTGAATTTCAACATCCCAAACGCTCAGCCTAAGAGGGCTGTTTTCTGTCTCAACCAGGGGAGCCAATTTCACAGCATCCTTGGCGGTGCAATGCACGTGGTATTCGTATTTCTTAGAAGCCTTTTCTATGCGAGCAAGATCTGCCGCGCTGTAGCGATGGTGGTCGCGAAACTTCATTTCATCTCCAATGAATTCGCCGGCTTTTTGAATGCGGTACAGGCAATTGTCTGGATTCGCAACGCCACAAACCACCAAGCCTGGTTCATTGCTTCCAGATCTTAGAACAGTCTCTCGTGCGAAGGTATATTCAGGGATGCCTTTCCATGATTCAACCTTTTGGTATCCTGCTTCATTAATCTGTGAGAGGATTGCGTGAACGTTTGTGTGTGGAATTTGGCGAAGGCGCCCAATAGGTAACATTGCATCCGCTTCAAATCGAAGATTCTTTTGGCAAACGATGGAGAAGTCCTTCAGAAGCTGGTAGTGCTGCAAGCCGTCGTCCATGATTAACACCTTTTTATCTCCAGGAATCGTATGAGCTAGGTGAGTACTTTCTAACCTGTTTTTGCCAACAATGGTTGGAAAATGCTGGGCATGCAAAACGGTCTCGTCGCCGTAAGCATAGGCGTCTTGGCGATCAACTATGGTGCTTTTTGAAACCGACCCTCTGTAGCCTCGGATAATTATGACAGGGGAGTAACCCAATCCTTTTAACTGCTTCGCAACCCACAACGTAGCTGGCGTTTTTCCAGTTCCTCCCGCCTGAAAATTTCCAACGCATACGGTGGGATAGGGGGCATGCTTCGCTGTTTTGGAACGAACAACCTCGTCGATTTTTTGCCCCAACAGATAGATGGAACCGGTGATAAGTTGCGAAAAGGAGAAGAAGTTGATGTACATGATTACATTATCCCAGCTTTACGTAAAGATTCCTCTTGCCCATTTATATCATTCGGGTCAAGCCAGATTGCGCCTTCGAAACGCTTGAAATAGGTCAATTGTCGTTTCGCGTAACGACGACTGTATTGTTGAATAAGTGCAACGGTACGATCAATATCATATTCATCATTGAAGTACGGCCACCACTCGCGGTAGCCCACCGTCTGAAGACTTACTAAACCCTGATGTTCTTTCAATCCTCGTGCTTCCTCTTCTAGTCCCGCGGAAATCATCACATGCACTCGACTGTTAATGCGTTCGTACAGGGCCTCTCGTTCTAAATTCAATACCCAATTCACAATCTTAAACGGACGCTCTTTTGGCGTATTGTTCAATTGCTCTGAATATTTCTTTCCGGTGATTTCTATTACTTCCAAAGCTCGTATTACACGTCGTGGATTGCGGACATCAACTTTTGCAGAATGTTCAGGGTCCAAATGGTAAAGTTCCGTCTTCAATGCAGCTAGACCTTCGACAGTTGCACGCTCTTCCAACTTTGCCTTCACGTCGGCATCTGTAGGTAAAGGGTCTAAACCGTGCAATAACGCATCGATATACATACCAGAACCTCCAACGGCTACCACAACATCGTGCGATTTGAAAAGCTCTTCTAATGTGGCTAAGGCAAACTTTTCATATTCTCCTGCAGTAATGGGCTCATGAATGCTGCGGTCTGCAATAAAGTAATGCGGTACACGGTCCAATTCTTCGCTGGACGGCGGTGCGGAACCTACAGCCAGTTCGCGGTAACATTGCCTGGAATCTGTGGAAAGTATAGGACAACCCAGCTTTTCTGCCCAGTACAGCGCGACGGTGGTTTTTCCGACGGCAGTTGGGCCGCACAGGTTGATTAAAGTTTTAGTCATTTGAGGGGAATTCAGTGCCACATTCTGGGCAGTAGTTAGCGTCCTTCGAGCAGCTGTTTCCACAGTTCTCGCAAGTTTTGAGCGTTGGTTCTTTTGTATTGTGATTAGNAGCNAGATCTACCGTGACNATCCCNGTAGGAACAGCGATAATAGCATAGCCCATAATCATGATGGCGGAAGCGATGAATTGGCCCAAAACTGTACCTGGGGCAATATCTCCATATCCTACAGTAGTGAGGGTCACAATGGCCCAGTAGATACTTAAGGGAATGGAACTGAAGCCATTTTCAGGCCCTTCCACCGTATACATAATGGTCCCCATGATTACGCAAAGAAGTACCACAGTAAAGAGGAAGACGCCTATTTTACGAGAGGAGCGCAACAAGCTTTGCCAGAGTAAATTGCCTTCAACAAGGAATCGACTTAATTTTAATACGCGGAAGATTCTTAATAAGCGCAGTGCACGAATCACGGCAAAAGTTCCCGTGGCGGGGAATAAGACCGCAAGGTAAAAAGGTAGGGTGCTGATCAAATCTATTATACCGTAGAAACTGCGGGCATAATGCTCAGGTTTGGGACTGCACCAAAGTCTCAAAACGTATTCTATGGTAAAGAGTAGCGTGGTGACCAGTTCAATGGCCTTAAACCAATCGCTTGCGAAGGGAAGTGTAGCTATGCTTGGTACAGATTCCAGCATAATAGCCGTTACACTTACACCTATGGTTGCGAATAAGGCCACATCGAAAGCCTTACCTGCCGGGGTATTTGCTTCGAATATGATGGTGTACAGAGAATCTCTTAGACGGTTCGTGCTCATAATTGGTTCAAATTACGTAATTTTCGTAGGAGCGCTTCTCAAATCTATGACTGAACAACCTATAGATATCACCAGGCTTGATACTGCCGCGTTGGTTTTTCCTTCGGGCGACGTCTTATCAAATGAATACCAGCGAACTAAGCGTTCAAAGCGTATTCATTCGGCTACATATGTGGGTAATATTCGTCACGAAAAAGTGGCCATTGTCTTTCAAACGGAGACGGCCATCTTTAAGGTTCAGACTACGATTTGGCTGAATTACGGAGGGTGCATTTATCTCAAAGGCAATATCACGATTCCTGTAGAGCGTGTATTGTCCGTGGATTGGCTTTAATAATAGGGGTCGTCCTGGAAGTCGTCTTCGTCCTCCTCCTCACTATTCTTTTCCGAATCTAAATCATCTAAACCGTAGAGTGCATTGATTTCAGCTTCACTCATTTGCGAAGGATCTTTACCTGGTGCCGCTGGGGTAGGCGTGGAAGATTCGCGCGCAGGAAGTTCTCCTACTGTAGAGATCACAACGAAATCTTCAAAGCCTTCCTCTTCTTCAGTTTTCGTTTTCTCCACATAAAAAATATTCATGTCAAGAAAATTGTAGACATAAAGACCGTGTGCCGTTCCTTGAAAGAAGTGTTCGACGGTCGTGTTTTCCATGCTTGGCATCCCGTCTTCCATTGAAAACATAGGTACTTCATCGCCCTGGTCCCAATCTTCTGTGCTGTAGAAAAAACTTCCCATTTCACCTTCACTCAGGTTAAAGAGTGGGAGCGCCAATTGTTGAAAATTCAATAAGGTTGTACTGCCTTTCACACGTACTTCGCGAATGACGGTTTCTTGTGTATCGGCAATGATTCGTAGGTATACTTCCATGGTTATTTTGTAATGCCTAAAGTGGCGGCAATCGTTTTCATTTTTGTTAATGCTGCTGCGCGTTCGTTGGGGATTTCGCCTTCAAGAATGGCTTCTTTTAACCCTTCTTTGATTTGACCGATCTCACGACAGGGACCAATTCCAAAAGTCTTCATGATATCCTCACCGCTCACGGGCGGCTGGAAATTTCTAATATGATCGCGCTCTTCGACTTCTTTAAACTTTTCACGGACTTGCTTAAAATTGTTTAAATAACGCCGCTTTTTCTTTTCATTTTTAGTGGTTAAATCGGCCTCGCAAAGCAGCATCAACGCTTCGACGTCGTCACCTGCATCAAAGAGTAACCTTCGTACTGCGCTATCTGTCACTTTCTGGTCGACTAAGGCGGCTGGACGCGAGCTCATCTGAACCATTTTTACGACGAATTTCATACGTGCATCGGTCGGCAACTGGAGGCGCTTGAAAATTTTCGGCACCATCTTTCCGCCAAGAAATTCATGTCCCCGAAAGGTCCAGCCGTGTGGTTTGATAAATTTTTTCGTTCGAGGTTTTGCGATATCGTGTAGCAAGGCCGCCCACCGCAGCCAAAGATTATCTGAGGCTTTAGCGAGATTATCCACGACTTCGAGGGTGTGGTAAAAATTGTCTTTGTGCGTTTGACCTTCTACCTCTTCTATTCCTTTGAGTGCAATGAGCTCCGGTAGCACTTCTTGAAGAAGCCCGGAGGTGTACAGCAGTCCTAAGCCATAGCTAGGTTTGGGCACTTCCATGATCTTGTTGAATTCCACAGCAACACGTTCTGGAGCCACAATAGAAATTCGGCTGGCATGCGTTCGAATACTGCTCAATGTTGCCGCGTCGATTCTGAAATCCAATTGTGCTGCAAAACGCACAGCGCGCATCATGCGAAGCGGGTCATCGTCAAAGGTTTTATCAGGCGCAAGCGGTGTAGTGATCCGTTTTTTATCGAGATCACTGATGCCGTCGAATGGGTCTAATAATTCGCCCCAGCGGTCTTTATTTAAGCAAATGGCCATTGCGTTAATAGTGAAATCACGACGGTCTTGGTCGTCCTGTAGGGAGCCGTTTTCAACAAGTGGATTCCGACTGTCTTTGCGGTAACTTTCTTTTCTGGCGCCTACAAATTCTAGGTCGATGCCCTTATATTTCATGTGGGCGGTGCCGAAGGATTTGAATACGGTAAGTTTAGGCTTGGGTTTTAATTCTTTCTGCACGGCACGGGCCAATTCTATTCCGCTGCCGACCGTGACAAAGTCTAAGTCCATTTTTATTGGACGACCCAAATGTTTATCGCGCACAAATCCGCCGACGACGTAGCATTCTTGACCCAACTGGTCGGCCACATTGCCAATCAACGAAAAGCTTGGTTGGTCTAAAAATTTTGCGCAATCATTCATTTATGCAGGGAGTGTCGAAGCTTTAGAAAAATAAATACCGGCCAGCAAAAGTACAATTAGGATGAAGTACAATGCGAGGTTGGTGCGTTTGATTTTAAGTAACCAGTGGTCCTCCTTTTCTTTTCCCGTTAATAAGACGGGGTAAAGCAGCGGGAATAGCATGATCGATTCTTTCCACCATTGACGGTCCTTTTTATGGATATAGTTGCGCTTGTAGTAGTCGGTCCAATGCCCAGGTGCTTTTTTATTCTGCACTCTTAGGTATTGAAAATGCAATGCCCATTTAAAGCTGTATACAGCCACAGTAAGCACCATTACGGTCACTAGGAAAAAGGTCTGTCCGCTGGTCATGAAAGTCTTAATTTTTTTAATTCAACATAGCGCCAAAAAACGCCTTGTGCCATAGAGATACTGTACCAAAAACCGGCACGTCCGTCCAGGAAACCCAGTCGAAGCACGAAGTGTTTAAAAAAGCGAAAAGCGGGCTTAGCCGCGGTGTGGTAAAGTCCTATACGCCCTGTCTTGTCCTGGTGATCCTTTGCACTTCTTTTGGCATACGCACGCTGCTTACTGGCCCATTCGTCCCAGTTTTTGTAGGTATAATGTTCAAGAATCCCAGGTAAGGGTTTTGGTTTGGGAACATTGATTTTCTCGTGTACTTCGCAGTCGTTGTATCGACGGGTATGGTGAAATAATCGGACTACTACGTCTGACTGAAGCCCTGAAAACCGCATCGCACGTCCCATAAAAAAATGAGAGCGGCGCAGTCCCCAATAGTCCTCTTCGTCCGTGTGGAGATTCTTTTTCCAATGCAAAATAGCCTGTATAAGCTGCTCATTAAGTACTTCATCTGCATCAATAAAGAGGACCCATGGGTATTTAGATTGTTCCATGGCCCAATTTCGTTGATCCGCCCAATTCACAAAATTGCGCACTTCTATTTTTGTGGCACCGTTTTTCTCTGCCACGTTCAAAGTATTGTCTGAAGAGTGGCTATCCACGATCACTAATTCATCCGCTACTTGAGCTGCTGCTTGCATGGTTCTAGCAAGCACATCTGCTTCGTTATAAGTGAGTATGATAATGGAAAGCTTGGTAGACATTACACAGCGACGTTGTGCGTTCTTAAAGCGTCATTAAGCGACGTTTTTTTATCCGTGCTTACTTTGCGTTTGCCTATGATTAGGGCGCACGGTACGTTGAAAGTACCGGCTGGAAAATCCTTCGGTAGTGTACCCGGGATAACTACTGAACGCGCAGGTACATGGCCCTTGTAGACTAACGGTTCATTTCCACTTACATCGATGATTTTTGTAGACGCAGTTAGAACGACATTCGCCCCTAATACCGCTTCTTTTTCCACACGAACGCCTTCAACCACGATACATCTTGAACCAATAAAACAATCGTCTTCAATGATAACCGGTGCAGCCTGTAACGGTTCCAGAACACCGCCTATGCCGACTCCACCGCTCAGGTGAACATTTTTACCGATCTGTGCGCATGAACCTACAGTTGCCCATGTATCGACCATAGTGCCACTATCCACATAGGCCCCTATGTTCACATAGGAAGGCATCATGATCACACCGCTCGCCAAGAATGCACCGTGACGCGCTATGGCATGCGGTACAACACGAACGCCTTTTGCTGCATAACCGGTTTTCAATGGAATTTTATCGTGGAATTCAAAAGGAGGCACCTCAATCGTCTCCATTTTTTGAATAGGAAAGTACAACACCACAGCCTTTTTCACCCATTCATTGACTTGCCAACCATCTGCAGAAGGTTCAGCAACTCGTAATTCGCCACTGTCTAGGGCGCTTACAACGGCTCTTATGGCTTTCTGGGTGCCCGATTCTTGCAATAAGTTGCGGTTTTCCCATGCGGCTTCAATAGTAGGTCGTAGATCTTGCATATTTCGTGTGCTCTTAAAGCATCAAAGATAGGGCTTTCACCTGCTTTAGACTACCTTTGACATATGGCAAAAATTGTAGCATTAGATGTTGGTGCAAAGCGAACGGGTATCGCGGAATCGGACCCCATGCACATTATGGCGTTTCCACTAGAGACGGTCGCAACGGATTCTTTGTTCACGTTTTTGCAGGGTCGACAGGCTGTAGAGCCGATAGAGGAATTAGTGGTTGGCGCACCGTTAAGGTGGGACGGTTCTCCTTCTGAAGTAGCAACCTTTATTGACGGTCTTTGTGTTAAAATCGAACAGAAATGGCCCGAATTACGCATCATTAGGGTAGATGAACGCTTCACCTCATCCTTGGCCGCAGATGCTTTAGTTAAAGGCGGGATGAAGAAGTCAAAACGTCAAGAAAAAGGCGCGGTGGATAAAGTAGCCGCCGCACTTATTTTAGAGAATTATTTAGCGCAGCGATAACTATCTTTGTGCGCATAAAAATCTAGGAATGATTTTACCTATTGTCGCATACGGCGACCCAGTTTTACATAAAGTTGCCGACGAAATCGAGCAAAGTTATCCGGGCTTAGAAGCACTCATTGAGAACATGTATGAAACCATGTATAATGCGCAAGGGGTCGGTCTAGCTGCACCGCAGATAGGAAGGGGTATTCGACTTTTCGTTATCGACGCCAGTCCATTTGCGGAAGAAGGCAGTGAGGAGTACGACGTGTTAACCGCTTTGAAGAAAACGTTTATCAACCCTATCATCGTTGAAGAAAATGGTGAAGAGTGGGGTATGGAAGAAGGATGTTTAAGCATTCCAGACGTGCGTGAGACGGTATTTCGTCAGGAGAGAGTAGTGATTGAATATTACACAGAGGATTGGGAATTGGTTGAAGAAACCTACACTGGACTCGCAGCTCGTGTGATACAGCATGAATACGATCATATCGAAGGTGTACTGTTCACAGAGAAAATTAAGCCGTTGCGCAAAAGATTGATTAAAGGTGCTTTAGGTCGCATTGAGCGTGGCGGTATTTCGCCCGACTACCCCATGAAATTCCCAAAGGCGAAATGAGGTATATGATTGCGATGTTCATGCTGTTTATGGTGAGTTGTCAAAATTCCCCAGCGCTGCAGAGCCCGGAGGTCGAAGCTATTGCTTTTTCCTCTACAGATTCTACTATGTATTATCTAGAGGCGGTTGAGCATAGTGTATTAACTCCAAAGGGATATACCCGCGCAGCAGCACATTTTGTAGCAGGGGATTCCATAATAAAGTCGGATGNTGCAAACTTAATGAAGGCAGGGTTGACCTGTATGAATCAAGATGGGAAATACAGGTTGTATGGGGTGAATTACCTCATCTTACTCACGAATAAATTTCCTCAAGATCGTTATGCACCGGAGGCGTTACTTCAGTTGGCGCTTTTTTTCGATAGTGAATTAGGAGGCAGCGAGCGGGCAGTCGAATTTTTACGAGTGC
>JGI20160J14292_10000216_pt1 | contig 54737 bp, 46 predicted proteins | sample COG_10_FD_14292 | JGI IMG/M metagenome (IMG submission 14292) | reverse complement strand
TACCCACCCCCCTTTTATACAACAAAGAACAATTAAGCACTAATTGTCAAACCAGCCACTACAGATGACTGTACCCCATAACATGGGAACTGACTCTTGTCAGTTAATTCTATTTGGTATTGGTTAGGGTCTCCATAAGCCTGTCCAGTTTGTCCAACTAAAGACGAACCTTCACAGAAATTATCATTTCCCAAAGCCCAATAAACACCGTTGTTATCTTTTACAATGACGAACAATCTAGCTAACATAAGCATTTTAATTTCGTTAGATTTAGCAGCACTCATTTTATTAATAGTGAAAGCTACAACATTGTCGTAAAAAGAAGTCCCTCCAGCTTGGTCTACAGTTGCTGTAGATGTCAAACTCCCTGACTCTTTCTTTAACTCATATCTATAGAAATTAGTTGCCGCCTCTTGCGTAATTGCTGAAATGTCTCCACTAGCTAAAGTTGTAGCAGTAACATTATCTCTTTCAGAGATTAATACTTCTACTATTCCGCCTAAGCTATCTGAGCAATCCCTAGCTTGTCCATTACTTAATACACATGACATAATTAATTGATTTTCAGTTAGTTAGCGTTTCAGCTAACAGTTATTAAAAAGGGGGTAATTAAACCCCCATTAAATTTAGGCTAATAAAAATTCTACAACTTGGTCAGGAAATGCAACATTTACACCTCTTCTAAAAGCCATAGTAACTTTATAAATTCTGTCATTGTCATCGTACCAACTTCTAACATCGTTAGACTCTTCACCTGGTAAGTCAACACCTACATAAACATTAGACGCTCTCATTAGGTAACAGTTACCAGTTGCTAAACCTGAAAGACCAGGAGTTGCACATACAGTAACATTAGGGAAACCGATTAATGGAAGTTCAGAACTAAATCCACCTTCTACAACATAATGGAAATAGTTTCCATCAGCTATAGCTTTTTGGTATTTTAAGAAAGTATCCATTCCAACAAACAATTTTAAATCGTCTGCGTCCATGATATCTTCACTCATTAATTCAGCCATTCCAGTAAGGATTCCAATAACATTAGCAGTAGTTATTCCAGTTGCCTGAGTGATAGCCGTTGGGTTACCATCAATAGCAGTAGCAGCAGCTATAATTTTATTTAATCCATCATACTTTGATAGGTTAGCAGTTCCAGAAGTTGTGTCACCTTGCCAGTCAGCTACTTCAATAGCTTTCTGTAGTTTAGCAACTTTCTCAGCAAAGTATAACTCTTCAAAAGGAATCTCTTCTTTTTCACCAGTTAAACCAGCTTTTAACATAACTGCTGTATATTTAGCAGCTAGGTCAGTCATACATAAATCTTCGTGAATTGCAACAGCACCAGGAGTAATAGTTCTTTGTGACAAAGTAGTTGAACCACTTGCACTTCTAGAACATCCATCAGCTTGAAAAACAACATCACTAGATAGTATGTTAATTGTAGTAGGTCCTTTCACGCCATCTTGAATGTTAGCGTATTCTGAAAGTCTACCACCAGCTACAGACTTAATAATTAAGTCCATTGCATTTTGTTCGGTATATGCGGCTAAAGCCGAAACATCAAAACTCATAATTTAATTTTTATTTTATTATTTTTTTACTTTTTAAGATACTTATAATATCTTTTTTATTTTCTTTTTTCAAAGCCTTAAAACTAGATGGTCTTTTAACTACCTCGTCTTTTATTGGCTCGTCTAACATTTTCTCTGTTAAGTTTAGCAACATAGAAAAAGACTCTTTAAGATTATTTATTTCTTCTTTTAGTTCGTTGTTTTCTTCTGAAATAGTAGCTTCCATTCCGAAAACTTTTTCAGTCACAATCGACTCTATAATCTTTTTAGCTTCTCTTTCTTGAGCTTCACTTAAAGGACTAGACATTTCTTCCTCTTCTACAGATTCTGCTTCTACTTCTGGTTCAGCCTCTTCCTCAACTTCAACAATAACACCACCCTCAGTAGATATAACTCTACCGTCAGATAATTCATGTTTACCGTCTGGAGCTGGCAAAAGTTCACCATCCATGTCAACAACTACAGCAGCACCTACAACAACCTCAGGTTCAACTTGAGCAACAGTACCGTCAGCCAGTACAACATCCTCAAATTTTTCCTTTACAGTTTCAGTAGTTTCTTCCACGTTGTTTTCAGTAGTTTCAGCAAATTCCTTAGAATCGTTTTCAATGTCAACACCTTCAGTTTTAAAAATGCTTTTAATCTCATTGAATAACTCTTTTAATTCACTCATAATATATATTATTTATACTATTATATATATAACAAATTATTTATAGTTTAACAATTACAAATGTTTTTCTTTGTATTTCTTAACTACGGAAATAATTTTACTAATTAAAGTAGTAGGGTATTTAGTGGCTTTAGCCTCTCCGAATATTCCCTCTACTGAGAATCCTTTAAACGTACCATCTTTAACCATTTGCCAGACTTCGTCATTCTCTACTCTCATACTTCCCCACCATGAGCCATCTGGTGCGTTCTCAAATCCGTCAGGAGCTTTTATCCCTCTTTTGCTATCTATGATTAAAGACTCAATAACATAGACCCCATTATCTTTGTAGTCTATATCATGCATTAAATTAATATTAGAATTATAATTATTCTTAAAGAATTTATTGACTATCTTTTCTATAGTAGGTTTTCTAAATACTACATAGTATTTCTCGTCTTGGTCGTTTAGTCTAATAATAGGCAAATCTGCTTTCATGAAATAACCACTAACTATTCTTTTATCTTCGTCTTGAATCTTAAAAGCTGTTTTATATTTGTCTTTGGTTTTCATTTTATTGATTGCCCAATTAACACCAGAAGTTCCTCCCCAAGCATCCCACATCAAACCTCCACAACCCTCACTATAAGGAACATCTTTATGTTGTTGGTGTCTATTAAAACTAGCCATTCTACCAATAGTTTCCCAACTGATATTCTCTTTATTAGCTAATTGTCTAGCTCTAGTCCAACCTACTTGAGTGCCACAATCTGAATTGTTTTCCTCTTTATATTCTATAGCTTTCTTTGCGTTGTTAGACGCTGAGTCAGGATAGTCGTTAAACGTTTCTTCAAACTCATGTTTCTTAAAGGATTGCCAATTACTCATAATAGCTGGATGGTCCACTAAAGCTATATAGTCCACTCCAGACTCATCCTCTTCGTCAATTATTAATTCTAGTAAATCTGTTTTATCTTCCATTGTTTTTTATTTAAAATGTTGCCTGTCCTTGTATTACAGCGACAGAGTTTTGTGTTGATGTTATATCTGTTTCAGTTACAAATACTTGAGTTTGTTGTTGAGGGACTAGTGTACTAGTGTTAGCTGGTTGTAGTGTTGGGGGTGTTCCACCTCCACCACCTCCACCAAAAGAGGGAGTTTGAACTCCACCACCTCCAGGACTACTAGTTTGAAATTGTTGTTTAGATATGCTAGCCACGTTAGCTAATCCATTGACTATAGCAATTCCAGCAGCAATAAACGGTTGAGCTGGGAATAAGACTGTAGCTGGGTTTAATGCAGCAGCAGAAAAAATAGCGTTAGCACCTTGATAAGTTGACATAATAGCCTGAGCTATTTGTAGTTTCTTATTTATCTCAAATGCTTTTCTTTGACTCTTTTCATTGTCTTTAGCAAAAGCAGAAGTTAAGTTTATTAAAGCACCTATTCCCTGAACAGCTAAATCAATTTTAGCAGCTTCTACAGCTTTTTGATTAGCTAATATTTTTCGGTCTGCATCTTCTATAACTGCCTCTCTCTTTCTTTGGAAGTCGGTTTCAATAGCTAGTTTTTGTTCAGCAGTGTAGACACCGTCTAAAATAGCTTTTTGAACTACGTTCTCCTCATCCCATGCTAATTGTTGTAGTCTTAATTGTTTCTCTTGTTCTATTTCGTTTTGTATTCCTTCTATTTTAACTTTAGTTTTTAATTGTGTTGCTTGTTTTGTTTTTTCTAAAAAGTCTGTTTCAAACTCTGGCTCTTCCTCTTCCTCTAAATCAAAGTCAACTATTTTTTCCTTTGTGTCTAATTCATTTAATAAAGATTTATTTAATTTATTAGTTACTTCTATTTCCTTAATTTTTGCTTTAGTAGTTTTCTTTTTAGACTTAGTTTCTTTTTTTGTAACATCTTCTATAACAGCTCCCTGTTCCATTAATGAAGCTATTTGTTTTTGAATAGAAGCATCTAATTCGTCTAAAGCACTTATATTATTTTCAGTTTCTTTTATAGACCTTTTAGTAATTTCGTTAGCTGTTCCTTGCAGAGAATTGTGTCCATCCATACTCTCAAGTATTGCCATCAATCCTATGTTTTTGCCTGTGTCTGCTTCTATTTCTGCTTTTACTACTTTCTTGTACTCTTCTGCTCTTACTGAAGCTATAGCTTCTTGTTTAGCTTTTAATACTAATAATTGAGTGTTTAATATTAAAGCCTTGTTTATATCTTCTATTGAGTCTTTTTCAGCATCTATATTAGATAATAAATTAGGATATTTTTTTTGTAGTTCTTTTATTGCTTCGTTTTTGTTTTCTCTTGAAATTGTTTCATCTTCTAATAGTATAGATAATTTGTCACTAGCTGAAATTTCATTACTAATATTATCAACAGCAGTAGCACTAGCAGAATTTAACATTTCTTGTTGTTCTGTTACTCCTGTAATTATTCTTTTTAATTTGTCAAAGTTTGCAATTAATAAACCAACCCCAACAACTAAAGCACCTATTCCAGTTAAAGCTATTGCCGTTTTTAATCTTCCAAATGATTTAGATGTAGTGTCAACAGACTTGCCAAAAAACCCCATTATAGTTGTAGCTATAACAGTAGTAGCATTGTTTAACTTTTGAAACGCTGTAGAGTTTTTAATAATATTATTGAATAACTTCATAGCAGATTGAGTTCCTTCAATAGCACCTTTGAAAGCCATAGAGATTCCTATAGCCTTTTCTATGTTTCTTACAGTGTCCTCAATAGCACCACCTCCACCACCTAGTAGAATAAAAGCAGCTGAAACGTCACCAACTGCACCAGCAACAGAACCAAGCTCACTAGCTACCTGTTCATTATCTAACGCCTCCATGGATAGTTCTGTGTTTTTAATTTGTTTATTAACACCGACTAACTCTTGTTTTAAATCCTTAAAAGCCTTAGTCCCTAAAGGAACTTTTCTTAATTCCTCGTTTAATCTTTCTGCTTCCTCCTCTAATTGTCCTAGTGAGGTAGTTGCTCCCTTTGCATTTATATCTATTTCTAAAGCTACTTTTTCTGCCATTTTATATTATGTTAAATTGGTTACCATCCCACATCATTGTCACACTGTCTCCATTATTTGTTAATGTGTAAGTGTTATTTCCGTCTATAGTTGATAAGATTTGACTAGCGTCTATTACAACTTGATTTGTTGAATGTAATTTCTTAAATGTCCATATTTTACCAACATGAGGTAAACTATTATTAGTTTCATAATCTGCCTCAAACGTAGCGTCTACACTACCCAATTGAGTATCTACTAAATATGTCCTTATATTTTCATTAGGTACAAAGTCAGCACTTACAGTTTCAAAACTTCCACTTCCTTGTATTTCATCATTTACATAAATGACATTAGATTCTGTTACAGTTTGATTATTAGAATTAGTTAGTTGTACATTTTTAACTCCAGAAGCTATAGTATTTCCAGAGCCTTGGATTATTATATTACTAGTACCTGAATAAACTTTATTACTGTCTCCATTAATATTAGTGCCTAAAGCTGAGGAGCTTACATAGTTATTAGAACCAACTACAGCCCTTGCAGAAGTAGTGTTGGTATTAATACCTGTATTTCCGTTAGTTGATGTTCCTGTGCCATTTGAAAAAGTTGGTGTTCTTTTTCCGCCTATTTCTTTAACTCCTCCGTTTGAAGATTGTGTAGAGAAATTAAAAACTGTAGCTTCTTTTATTTTAAGAAATTCACATTTAGTAAGTGGATTCGATGGGTTGTAGTTCTCTATTTTATTTAGTCTAAAATATTGACCCTCAAAATAATATTGTTTTTTAAAACTTAAATTAGCTATATCATTTGGAGTTAAATAAAAACACGCATTAACTATTTTAGAGTTTGGGTCTGTGATTTCTTCTATAAACTTTTTATAGTATTTATTATATAAGTTATTGTTGTTAAAAGTTATTATATTATTAAAAACATTAGACCAGTAAACTTCTTTAGTTAATCCAAAAGCTAAATCCTCAGTAGGATTAAAAGGGTCATCATACATCCCAGCGTAAGGATAATCACTTCTATTAGTTGAACCACTTGAGTCTCTGTGTTTATAAGTTTGTACACTACTTTTAAGTCCAGCCCATTGTAATATCCTAATGTTAGACTGAAACCTAGATACACCATTTTGACTGTTAAATTTTAAAATGAATGGAATTATTCGGTCAGACTGTAATAGTCCAACACTTGTAGTAGGTGAAAAAATAAGTTCTGTTTTATTAGTGTTTTTTAAAAAATCATTATTGACATCTTCTTCAAATTGACCGTAAACATCTCCCCAAGTTTCATTATATAAACTATTATAGTAGTCATTGTCTTGTTTATATGTATATAAATATTTACTACTATTTAAAGCTCCCATAGGTTTAAACTCTATGTCTTGGCTTTTATCTATTTTACTGCTCCAGTCAATTACTTGATTATTGTAAAAGTCATCCCTTGGCTCTATTAATAAATTTTTTTCATTTGTATTGTCAGAACTTATATACAGATTAAACATTTTTACAATAGACATTATAAAGTCTTTTTGTTTTATTTTGACTGGAATTGTTGAATTCATGTCTATAGTGTCCCCTTCTGTGTAAGAAGTGTTTACAACATTGTTATTAAAATAACTATTAATTACGTTAACTTTAAAAGAATTATTAGCAGCTCCATAAACATTATTAGAACTATCTCTCCAAAAGACAAAACGTGACCTTGGATAGCCAGTGTCTATATCATCTTGGTTTATATTTCTACATTCATATAATAACTCTATTTTTATTTTCTCACCATCATTTAAAGTAATATTGTCAACATTTACAAATATTTTATTTGGAGGACTTCCAGGCAATAAACCTAATAAATCTACGTATGCTGGACTATCTAATGTAACATCTATATATTGAGAACTATTTAAAGATGGTGTATTGTCTGTTGTTACAGTTGTGTTTGGAGCAATGCCTCCAGGACCTGGACTAATACCAAAAGACTTTTCATCTAATGTGCTTATAAAAGTATTTGATGAACTATACTTATTTACTCTTACATATCCATGAATTACAGAAATTGGAAAATAATTTGTTCCAGCTGTTGGATTTGACGTTGGAGTTGTGAACGACCCTGTTAATTGTAACATAGCAGAAATGTTATAAGTTCCACCTCCATTGACAGTATATATTCCAGTAGTGTTGTCATAGACATCATTAGAGTCAAACAACTCAGTTTGATTTACAATAGTATCACTTTGAAAAGTTGTTATGTCATTATATTGACCTGAGAAAGTACTAGAATTTTCTGAGCCTGTTCCTAGGAATTTAGGGTCATTAGCACTAAATATTTTGTCGTCTATATTAGTTGCTGTTAGTTTAAAGTCCTCACTAGAAAAAGGAATAATTAAAGTATTAAAATAATCACTATTAAAAAAACTAGAGGTGTAAGTAAAGCCAGCTGCGTCAAAAATACTGTCAATATATTTTTTAGCTTTTATAGCTGGAAAAAAATCTTCAACATCCCAAAAAGGATTGCTAGTCAAAATGTTTTGGTTATATCCATAGTCTATCATAGGATATACATAGTCAGTAGTTAAAGGAAGATTCCAAGTTGCTACCTGGTTAGCTTTTGTGTAAGCATGATTTAAACTACTAAAATTTAAGTCTGTTAACTCCTTATCTTCTAAAGAATTAAAGAAATTTCCTATTCTACCAATGATAATACAATCATAACTTATTAATCCATTTTTATTCTTAATAGATTTTAGTTGTAAATATCCATCTAACTGTAGTTCACCATTTACTAAATAAATTACATCTGTTTTTAAATTAGGGTTGAAAGTCTGTAAGTCTGTATTTATATCAAATATATGTTCAAAGATTTTATTAATTTTTTTACTAGCTGGCAAAGTAATAGTTTTAGAAAAGTCTGCTTTTCTTTGGTCAGGATTTGCAATGTCAGCAATATTAAAAGTTAAGTTAGGATTTAACGAATCTAATAACTCTACATTTTCTCCATTTATATATAGTTCTTCTTTTACCATTATCCGCTACAGCTTTCACAGTTTTCATCGTCAATATTGCATGTCCTTTCTGGAACTGTTTTATTTTCTAATTCCTTTAACATCTTTTCAAATTCTGTTAATTTTTCTTCCATTAAAATGATTGTCTTATGTTGTCAATACCAAACTCTAAATTTACTTCTAAATTAAATACTTTGTCTACACTAGAAACCTTTTCTTCCCAATTACCTTCAATGTTTTTAACTGGGATTCGTCTAATTTCTGTACTTCCTGACGGTGCTGTATAGCTATCCATTAAATAAATCTCAGGACTTTCTATAAGTTCTAATAACCAATTATAAGTATTGTAGTCAATCCAGTCAGAAGTTAGTTTGATTTTGGGCATAGACTTAGTATAGTATTGAACTTTTTCTCTATTACTTATAGAATAGTTTATACTACCATCTGTCTCTAAATCATTTGATGTAGTTTGAAAAAACTTTCTCTCTATATCTTCACTATGTCTAGAAACTTTAGTAAAGTTAAAATAATCAAAACCACCCAAACTATTTAAAAACTCTAGTCTCCTAGTTTCAAATCTACATTCTGAGTCTATATTATAATAAAATCTTTCAGAAGCTAAAGAGCTTGAATTTAATAAGTTTATTTTATAAGAAGCAGCACTAGAAGAAATAATAGGTTGACTTCCACTAGCTATCATTGAGCCACTAACTTTATTTAAAGAAGCTGGAGCAACTGGTATAGCTATATGACTAAATGAACTAAGACTAGGAACATTTAAAGTAGTTGTTGAAATTGATACTCCACTAGAGTTGTACTCTTCTATTGACACTTGAGTTATTGGGTCATTAGCAAAATCTAACAAAGAGTATAAATATCCCTCATCTGTTAACATTACTTTTTGATTATTTGGGTTTAACTCTTCACCACCATTAGGACTATTAGTCAAAAACTTTCTAGCTCCTCCATTGTCTGTGTATTTCTGATAGTAGTTATTGTATTGCCAATCATAGAAATTAACCACGTCTCTTCTATATCTAGGTAAACTACCATTAAAAGTTGTTAGGTCATAAGAAGTACCAGTAGTAGTGTCTGGAAATGTTACAGTCTGTGGAATGTCATAAGTTGCAGAACCTGTGTTAAAATGTACCCAACCAAATTCCAAAGTAAAATCTTTAAAAGAATCTGTATTTCCATAAACAGAAGTTAAAGAACTACCTAAAGTTCCCAAGTTGCTATATATATAACTTTGCATTATTCCAGACAAATCAAATCTTCCATAACCGTTTGTAGTTGGTGGAACTTTTAATCTACCTAATAAAGTTGAACCATCCTTAACATCAATTAAATAAGCAAATCCAGGGTAGTTTCTTGTAGCATTTATTGACTCATATAAAACAACCTCTACAGGATTGTAAACTGTTCTAAATTGTTGTGGTAGATATTTAATTTGTAAACTCATTTCTTTAATATTTCTTTTAATCCTTTTGCTACTCTTTCACCAGATACTATTCTAATATCTGTTTTAAACTTGTTAAAAGCCTCACCATAGAAAGTCTCTTGCATACAATTGTCAAAAAAGTAACGTGGTCTAATTCCAGTTCTAGCAATAGAGTTTCTTACTGCATATTCGTTTAGTCCTTTGCTTTTAGCCCATTGTCTAACATGACTAACGCTAGGACCTTTCTTAAACTGATATGGACTATTAGGTGCTTTAATAACCCAAGGTTGACCTTTCTTGTCTCCACTCTTTCTAACTCCTCCAATACCTTTAACACCTTGATTAAGATAGTCGTAATAGTCAGCTAGATATAATGTAGCAACCATTCTAAATCCAAACATTTTAACAGGCATTCTTATAGACTTCTGTAAACTACCTTTATATACTAACCCCTCTTTTTGAACAGATTGCTGTAAACAATAAACCATGTCAGCTGCAATGTTATTAAACACCTGACTCAATGTAGTAGGATTGTCTATTTTAACTTCCTCTAACTGGTCAACATCAAAACCAAATATGTCTAATTGGTCAGCCATTATCTATGTTTATACTTTTGTTTCATTTCTCTTTGGACCTGTTGTTCCATCTTTTGTTTATCACTATAATAAGCTACTATGTTTAAAGCTTTAGTTATATCCCAGTTTAGTATCTCATCCCATTTGTCTATCCTACTATTAGTCAAATTGTCTAAGGTGTGCCACCACCCCCAACGTTCACCAAATCCAGTTCCTCCCTTGCTTCCTTCGTCATCTTCTCTGCTTCCTGCATCAAACAAGTTTTTATAGCTTTTGTTAAGTCCTCCGAGTGAGTGTAAAAAAAAACACCTATTGGGTAAGCTATTGTCATTGGCATATTATTTAGAAAGTTGTCTGCTGTCTTTCTAAGGACCTCACTATCTACCTCAATATGTTTCCAACCAAATACAGTTTTTTTAACTGGTCTGCAAATAGTAGTTAGTATATGATGCAAATTATTAAATATTGCTTCCTCATCATCCTTAGCATTTTGTAGAATCTCCATGCTGTTAATATACTCTCCAAATAATAACTTTTTAGCATCTACTTTAAACTCATACCATTGACCACCAATTTTAAACCTTTTGTCTTTTAGTTGTTTAGGAAGTTCTGTTTCTAAGAAACTCATTTTCTTTTTAATAGACTTATACTGCTTTAAACTAATATTCTTTATAACATCTCTTTTCTGTCCTGTTAAGACTGCTAGAATGTTGACTACTCTTTCTATAGGGTTTAGTTTAGAGTTTAGTACTGGTCTTAGGTTGATGTAATTTCCTATTGTCACATCTTCCCACTTTGTAGGGATTGTAATTTCCATAATTGTATATATAACAAATTTATTAATTATAACAAAACACTAAAATAAATATTTAAATTAAAATACTAAACAACTAAACACTAACTAAAATAATAACTCACAATGACTGAGAACACTATTTAAATCAACTCTAACAAACTTTAATACTTTTTATATATGTTTATATATATTGACTAATTATAATGTCTTAAAACTAATATATTCAATTAGCTAGTTTATGAAATAATATAAATCAATAATAAGATAAATATCTTATCTTATCTTATAGAACCCCATTTGCTCAGCATTTGCTTAGCATTTGCTCAGCATTTGCTAATTTTCTTCCTGTAAAATAAAAAGGGAGTGACGCTCTTTTGCCGACCACTCCCAATTCCCAAAACATAATTTAATAAAACATTGGTCAATTTTAACGTATTGAGTTTGTCATTTATAAATTAAGTTATAAATATAATAAAAAAAGGGGTAACCACCGCTAAGTAGAACCCCTTTAATAATAGAAAAAAATAAAAGTGTCTTAGACGACCACTTTATAATTAATTGTAAAGATAGTAAAATTTATCTAATTGCATACCATCCTCTATTATTTTCTTTTAAATGTATTAAAGCAACATACCTCAAAGCATCCATTAAATGGTCTGACCCTATTGGTTTCTGTAGACTATTTCCGTTTTTGTCAGTTGCCCATTTATACATCCTAAACTCACGTCTAAGATTGCTACTATTAACAACATTGATTTTATAGCGTTTTAGAATGTCTATTCCGTTTAGAATACTGTCTCTTCCTTTTGCAGCTGGTTTAGCATTTAATCCTAGTCTATATAGTTCTTCGATTGACTTAGGTTCTGCACTATCACAAATTAACTCTTCTCTACCAATAATAGGAATTAGCTTTTCTGCTATGTCATGGTTAGTTAACTCCCTTTCATAGATTAACTCTTTTAAATATAGTTCGTCATCTTTTCGGTAAACTGACAAAGCTGCACAACTATCTATGGAATAGCCAAAATCTAAGCCATGTGCTACTAACTTACAATCTGGCATACTATCCACATACTTGATATTCTCGTATATTAAACCACTTATATTTCCATATTTACCAAGACCATATATTTTCCAAAACTCTTTGTCTGTTTGTTTTAAATACTCTATTTCTTTAATTAGTGATTTAGGTAGAAACGCATTGTTTTTGTAGTTACTTACTATTACCTCAACGTCTCCGACTTCCTTAGAACGCTTTATTTCAAGCTCCTGGTTAATCCATATTTGCTCATCGTCTGGGTTAAAGTCTAAGAATATTTTATTCTCGGTCCTCATTAGTAACTGGAAAAACTCTTGTTTGTATTCTAACTCATTAGCTTCATTACAATATAATATATTTCTTTTAGCACCTCTTAGTTTTTGTTCGTCATCTGCACCAATAAACTCGACTAACCTTTTGCCATATCTATACTGCTTTTTAGTTTTATTATGGTCTATTCCAGAATACCAACCCTCAGCCTTTAGAATGTCCTCAAAGTCTCTAATTACTGTTCCATCTAAATTAGTTCTATATTTTCTTACTGTGGTCCATACGCCTTCATGACAGTGCTTATTAGACCCATAGTTACCACTAATTAACCACAATGCACACAATTGGTTTAAAGACCAAGTTTTAGAACTTCTAGTCCCTCCTCTATTTATTACGATTTTAGATTGACTGTCATAATTACGCTCGAATATTTCAGTCGCTTCCACGCTTAATATTAATGTTTATATTATTGACTGTAGACTCAATTTCCTGTTTGTCTGGTGCATTTAGTCCAAACATCTTAGCAATAGAATCATAAGCACCCCTATAGTCAGAACCCTTAACCATTTCTTTAAGTAAATAGAATTTAGCTTTCTGCTCTTTTGTGAGATTTTCTTTTGCTGCTAAGTCCATTAAATACTCCCAAGATTTAATCATCTTAAAGTAACCGTCAGCTACTTCCTTACGTGTTATTTGAAAGGCTTCTGCTTCTTTTGTTTGCAACTCTTTGACCCTTACCGATATATTACCATTTTTAAGAAGTTCACTAGCCTTAACTGCTATAACCTCATTAGACGTAGTTTCTGCAACATCATAAGCACGTCTATAAGCCTCTGACGCATTGCCAGTGTTGACATACTCCTCAGCGAATTTGCTTTGTTTAGGTGTTAGCTTATTAGACATTCTGTTTTCTTAGTTGTACTTTTAACAATATTAGATAACCTATTAAGTCTGTGACTGTGTCTTCTGTGTTGTCGTTTATACCTTTGTTTTTAATTCTAGATAGTTTGTCATCTATTCTAGCATTTATAGCCTCTATTGAATCTAGTTTACTAAATATAGCTATAGGGTTGTTAGCAGTGTCTCCATAGTCTGCATTCTTTTTTAATAGTAGTTCTGTAACTTCCTCACCTATTTTTTTTATTAAGTATTCTGTTTTCATAGTTTCTCGCTATTCTCTATAACTTGTTTTATAAATGAGTCAGGAAGTCTCCTCCATTTTCTTCTAGCTTCCATAAACCTAATAAAGTAATTTACTGCTTTACTACCAAACTTAGCCTTTTGTTCTTTTATTTCTTTAGGTGTTAGTTTCATTTAAACTCTACTAAGTCCTCAATATTAACTTTAAATTGTTTATAATTACCTTCCTCAGTATGGCTAACTATTGCCAACTTACTATCTAGTGATTTTATATAAACTCTTTTATTATTATATGTTAATCTTCTTTTTAACATTTTCTCTTTAAAAGTCTTCTTCGTCATCCAATCCATTTTCTTCGTGTATATATGCTAATTCTAATATTCTATAATCTGTTTCAAAATCAAAAGTTGTAGAGGCCACTCCATTAATGTCAAAACACTCGTATATTTCTCCATTCATTTCTGAGTAAAAATATAGTCCCTCGTCATCTATATAATAACCATAGCTAAAATCACTTTTTAGTAGGTCTCTTTCGTCTAACATTCTTTTTCTTTTTTACTTGTTTAACTTCCTTAGCTTCTTTTTCAGTAAGCCAATTAAATAAGATTTGCATTTGAGATTTTACACAACTATTGCAAGCCCAACTCACTTTCATGTCTGGATGTAATTCTTTTAGTATTGGTTCTAAGTTGTTTCTTAAAAAGGATATGTCTACAGAGCCAGGAAAGGCACTTGTTTTATTATATAGTTTAATAGTTTCTTCTATTGTCATAGTAATCGTCTTTCAATTATACGTAAAATTAACGGTGTTATTAATATTATTGGGTTTAAAGTTATTAAAAAATAAATTAATGATAGCCAGAAGGTAATACAGAAACTACAATTAAAAGGCTTATAGTCCCATTTATCAATCAAAGGTCTAGCATAGTCTACCCATGTTGTAGCTATGGTTATTATTAATAATATACTAACTATAGAATTCATTTAATGTCCATTTTTGTTTTATCTTGTTTGCTAATTCTTTAAACTTATATTGTATTGTATTACGGTGAATGTCGCTTTTCTCAGCTAGACAGTTTCTATTACCACTACAAATCAATAATTGTTCCATCATTATTTTATCTAAACCATCTAAAGAGTCAATAAGGTCTTTTAATACCTCATCTTTAAAACAACTATTAGAGTAGGTTTCTATGTCCTCTATACTACTAAATTGACTAGGTAAATAGTATTTGGTTCTGTATTGTCCACGCTCACTAATTATTTGATAGAGGCAAAGTTTATAAACATATTTCTTAATGCTGTTTTCTTTGTCTAATTGAATGATAAAATCTTCACCCTTGTTAAGTAGAATCATAAAAATGTCTTGTTTAAAGTCCTCTAACTCTACGACATTGTATTCTCTACCAATCCAAAATATAAAGTTTTCTATTTTCTTAATTAGCTTTTTGTCCATTAATATTCTTTTGTTACGTTGTACATTTCAGACTTAAGAAAACTTATGTTGGTCCTCATTGCATCTATTACTCTATAGCCAGACTCTAACAATCTTCTAAGTTTATACATCTCAGGAACTTCTACATTAGCCTCATTAGTAGCTCTAGCTACAGAAAATCCTTCTTTAACTCTATCGTGTATAACCTTTTCATAGTTTTGATGTGCTTCTGTTCTAATAGTTTCTATATAGTATAGATAGGCTGTCAATTCTTTTAGTTGTTTATTTAAGCTGTTACCATCAAATACGTCAGTTTGTTTGTATTCTTTGATTATTTCAGCTATCTTTTTTAGTGTTGATTTCATCTTGTAGTTGTTGTATGGTTAATAATAAATTCATAAAGTCCTCAAATTCTAAACAGGCATAGTCATTCTCAAAGTTTTTAGTAAACACTACAACAGGAGTTTTTCCCATTGGTCTGTCACTTCTAGCCTGTTCTAAGGCTTTCCAGATGTTTAGTTTTTCTTGGTTCTTACATTCCCAATGATAGTCAAATAAAACAGAGTCTGGATTAATGTCTATAATGTCTCCTTTAATACTCATTCCGCCACTCATAGGAGTACGTCTTACATTAGTATTAAACTTTTTATTTAGTTGTTTAGCCACGTCTCTTTCAAAACGTTTGCCTTTTTGGTTAGCATTCATAATTTTTGAAAATGTTTTCTAATAATTTTTCCTAAATCAGCGTCATTAGGATATATCCTACAGAGTAAATTAATACTACCGTTAGTGTTATTATAAGGATGGCTATAGTCTGCGTCCTTTGTTTGTCTGTATTCATTTAAAGTTCTTTTCTTCATTTTTATTATTATACTTTTGAATTAATAAAGTAAAAACACAACCACATAAAAAAACTGTAACGTGTGATGCTAATATAAGAAAATAAATTTTATCCATTTTTGTCTGATTCTAATTCTGCTTTTTTTAAATTGTGTTTATAGGTAGAAAAATCTGCTTTTAATATAGCATTTTCTTTGTAAGCTACAGCATTTTCATATTTAAGTTTAGCTATGTCTTTATAGTTTTGTCTAATTTCGTGCTGTAAATCGTGGATGAGTTCTAGTATATCCATTAAAACTTCTAGTCCTTCCTGTTTTACTTTATTGTTAGTCTTTTCTACCTCAGCACTAGCTTTAATAATCATTATATCTAGCTTATTTTTTCTTAACATTATGTCTAATTCATCCATTCTGTATGTGTTTTAAAGGATTATTACCTCCAATTGTATAATAACCATTGTAAAAATTAAATCTTAAAGGTTCATCTAGTGTAGTAAGTTCCCCACCAGTCATAACATTTTTAACCTTTTGAACATGTAGTTCTGTCATTGTTTTAAACTCTGGGTGGTTGCCCATTCTATGAATAGCATATACATCGTCAGCCCTATTAATAAATCCCATTCCACCCTCAATATCACTAGACTTGGGAGGTTGAACATAACCCTCTAAAGTATGACCAGGCTTGTAGACTCTTCTGGCTGCTTCGCTTATTGGGTGTGTATTAATATAAACTGTCTTTCCAGTCTTATTACAAAACTCTCTAATATTATTGCAGAATAAATAGTTTCTGTCAAACTGTCCTAGCTTGCCTCCTCTTTCTATATTTAAGCCAGTGTAAGGGTCTATTAAACATCCGTCTACATCTTCTTTAGCAAATATATTTAAAAGGTCTGAGGCTGTATATAGCTTTCTATTATCTACAAATTTAAAGTAAGTGTCAATAACTTCTATTTGTTTTTTAATTTCTGACTCAGTTAAGTCCTCAACTTTTTGTCCTGTTAGCATTTGAATCATGCTAATTTTTAATAGTTCTGGAGAGTTTTCTCCACTCCAAACACACCATTTTAAATTGTTATTCATAGAGTGGCATAGTAAATACCATATAAAAAAATATGTTTTACCGACATTAGGAAATCCAGAAACGACTACCATTTGACTAGGTTTAAATCTTACAAACTTGTCAGTAATTGGACAGCCTATTCCTAAACCTTTTTTAATCTCTCCGTTTTTGTATTTAATAGCGTAGTCTAGTCCGTAGCCTTTATTTAGTATCATTGATTGTGCTTAAAAATTTCTTTAATGAATCTGAGTTTTTGTGTATAGGGTCACTAAATGTAGTTTTTTTCTTTGACTTTTTAGCAGCCTCGACTCGTTTTAAATATTGTTCTTTTCTTTCTTGGTATTGTGTGTCTAAAAATTTTATATTAATTTGGTTGTCCTTTTTTTCAATCATTCCCTCATCAATTAAAACGTCTAAATAATCTTGACCGATTCGTCTAGCCATTTTAATATAAGTCATTGAACAATCTTTATTCCAGTAGTGAAAACAGGCATCTATAAAAGACCCTTTTTCCTCTTTAGATAAATACATTATGTCACCTCCTAGCCATTGACTAGGATAGGCTTTAAACCAGGGTAGTTCTTCGCTCATTGTTTGTGTTAAATTGTAGTTTGTTGCAGTTAAAATGTTTTCCTAAGTTGTTTAATTGGTCAACTAAATTAATATTTTTATTATGCCATTTACTATTATAATAAATTTTAGTGACTCTACAACTGTCTAAAGGTATTGCTTCATTTTCTACATTAAAGTCGTGTTCTACTTTTAAAACTACTGACTTTTTTGTGTGCCATGAATTGCAAATCCTTTCTAAAACCAACCTTTGTCCTGTTGGTATTTCAGCATTTTTATATTTTAATTCAATTAATATTAAAACATCATTGTCAAACTCTAAGACAGCGTCTATGTCAGTAGGATGTATTAAACCATTTTGTAAACCAGTAAAGTCTACGACTTGTTTAATTTGTTTATGGTTATTAATTAATTTCAAAATATGCTTTGTTTTTTTGTTCGTATTTATAGAATGCTAATAGTTCATTTTCATTTAATGACTCCTCAGTATATAACCTTTCGGAAGTAGAAGACACTGTCTTAATGTCCTCTACTTCTTTTTTAGGTTGTTTGTAGTCAATATATTTAAAATCCTTTTTCTGAATTTCAAAGGCTTGTACTAAACTAATATAAGTTATTTTATATTTTTTAGCTATTTCAGGCATTGTCATTCCGTTCATCAACATATTTTGTACATCCAACGAACTCAAACCCAATGCTTTCAAGACTCTTGACTCTTTCATATAACTTAAAAGGGTAAGTCATCAGAACTATTAGAAACTTCTGCCACTGGCTTAGCCTCTTTTTGTTCTTCTGGGTTGTACGTGTTAACACTTAAAGACACATCTTTTCCATATTGGTCAGTCTGGTCCTTTAAGTTTACATTTAATTTAAGGTACTTGTTTCCTTTATAATCAAAAACATGTTCTTTTACTTTGTCTATATGAACAGTAACAGTCATCCAGTTATCATTCATTTTTTTACCGCCTCCGCAGTAGATTGTTGGTTTTTTATCCATTGTTATTTTATTTGTTTGTTTTAAATCTGGCATCCATTGCCATTCTTTTTTTATCATTTTAAAAGTTTAAGTCTACCCAAAGACTATCTAAGTACTCTCTACACTCTTCTACTCTATTATAAATGTTATTTATATCCTCATCATTTCTATAAATATCAAACACTTTAATTCTATACTTAGAGTCTATATTAGAGTATTTATATTTGCTAGCGAACTCTACTAAGTCTGTGCTTTCGTCTCCAAAGTATTCTCTTTGTATTAACTCCTCAGGAGTGTCCATTAGTGTATAGATTAATTTATACCTATCTATGTCAGTCAAAGCCATGTAGCCCTGTGCTTGCCAGTAATAGTCTTTATTAGGTACACTATTAAAGTATAGAGGAAAGCTAAAACAATCCCAACTATTTTTAACATCTATTATATGGTCATCTAAAATAGCGTCTGGAGTACCAGTTAAAAAGCCATTTTCAAAAGACTGTTCATTCTTTTTTAAGCTATTATAGTCTAATTCTTTAGCTATAAAGTTTAAAGAGTCTACTTCTACAGCGTTTCCTTTGTCTAGGTATTTGCTAAATATCTCCTTTCTACGGTTATATATTTGCTCTTTGCTCCATTCCTCTAGAAAACTTTTAGTAGTCTTAGATAGTGTTTCTGTTTTACTTCTAGCGTTGGTCATTATCTTGCCAATTGCTGAACATCTTATTTTAAATTCTTTCATGTTATTGGTTTTTAATTGCGTTAGCTACTTCGTCTGCACTAGCTACATTAGAATCTACACCTATCCCAAAGTTTGCCAAACATCTACCCCAGCTTGAAGTCTCGCAGTTTTCTATAAAAGAAGTCTTATTAATAAAAGTAGAATTCTGCTTTTCGTGTGCATGTCCTGACGCTACTTCTATTCCAGCATCATTTTTGATAGTTGTTTTTATTATTACTCCATTGTCATTAATGTGAGTTATTTCTGAGGTCATTGAATATCCTGTAAATTTTTCTCTAAAATATTTAATTCTCTCGTTTACTGTGACATAGGCTTTTCCCTTTATGTCAACTGTTTTCAATTGGTTCATTGTTGTAGTTTTTAATTTTGGTTAATATAATAATTAATTGTTTAATCCTCTTAGGATTGTAGTTGATAGCTAATTCTTTTAGCTCAATAGATATTTTAACAACCTCAGTTATTAAATTACTAAATCTATTTTGATGGATTTCTAGGTCATTGTCACTAAGTTTAGTTCTTTTAAGAATATTTTTATTCCATTGAACCTGGTCTATAATACCTAGCAGTCTGTCACTTAGAAAGTTGTGTCTTTGGTTAGCTTGCCAGTAATCCCACTCTTGTTTTTGTCTGTAGTAAAACTCGTATTTATCCATCGTTATAGTCCTCCATAAGTTTTAATATTACTTCAGAATAGGACTTATGTCCGTTCTCTTTGCATTTGTTTTGAAACTTAATTAATGTTTCTAGCTTTTCAGCTGGAACATAAAAAGTTCTAGTTGTATAATTGATTGTTCTTGACATTTTTTATTTTTTATAATTAAGTTGTAAATATATATATAATTATATTACAAAACAAAATAAATAATTAGTAGTTTATTAACAAACAATTGTTAAAAGAGGTGTGTTATTCTAGCAATTTGTCCAAACTCACTAAATAGAAAAGACTCTATAGCTTTGTTATTTGAACTTTGATAGCCTGAGGTATGATGCCAAGTGTCAGCCTCACTAGGTGACATAAGAGACTCCACCCAGAGTCCTGGATATTGCTTACTGACTTTGTGATGTATATGCTGAGTAAACATATATCTATATTTAGTGTTAGACCAGTCTGGACATTCGTCTGCTACTATCATTGGTAACGTGTCAGCCTTAATTTTATGACCATGACAGGAAGATATTAAGTTCTTTTTGTACTTGTAGTATTTACGCATTTGCAAACTAACATCAAAAGTCACATCTTTATTATGTCTAAACCATGCAGCTAACAACTCAGCAACCATCCAGCCCACAGTATTATCATGGTTGCCAGGAGTAAACATTACATGGACCGTAGAGACTTGTAACAACATTTCTATTATTTCAACCATCAACCTTTTTGCAATAAGAAAATGGTCTGAAAGCAATCCGTCACTATCTTGACGAGTCCCACCAGTTGTAGTCATATTAAAATTGTCTACATGCAATAAATCTCCTGAGAGTAATAAAATAGTCTTGTCTATGTTAAACCCTTGAGACTTTGCTAAACATCCTCTAACACCTTCTAAAGCCCTTGTAACTGCTATTTGGTTATTATACTCCTCACCACTTACAAAAGACCTACAGAGTTTTCCTATATGCAAATCACTAGGACACATAAACAATAAATGTCCGTCTGTATATTTCTTATAATTTAGTTTTGGGTATTTAGGGGAATATTGTTTAGCCTCTTCTATGACTTCTTTAGCTAGTTTCTTAAAGTCTTTTTCTGTTGCTTTAGGTTGTTTAAAATATAGACTAGCGTTGTCGTTTTTAATCCATCCACTATGCAAAGTCTTAGGGTCTAAACCCTCTTTGTCACATTCGTCAATAGCTCGTCTGTAGTTGTTTATTATTTCTGCTTCGTCTTGGTTAAGTCTATAACGTGGATTGCCACCGTCTTTCCACCTTTTGTTGTGTGATTTCAATTTTAAGTAGTATTGGTTTTTGTAAATATAATAAAAAAATTATACTTTACTTTTTTGAGGATGTACCGTAGTAAAATGCAAATATGTTTCCAATAACAACACCCTCAACCATACCCATTAAATGTACAAACAATTCATTATGTAAAACTTCTGGAATATATACAACTGAATATACTATAAATATAAAACAAAACAAACCTACAACACCTGTTAGATTCATCATCCAATCATTACCCCCAGCTTTAGCCATTTCAATCTCTCTATTTCTAGCTGAGTCTCTGTCTGCTACTTCTAGTTTATATAGTTCTGTAACTTGGTTATGTAGTTCTTCTTTTTCTTCTGGTGTTAAGTCTGGGTCTTTAGAAATAATGTTTTTTATTATTCCCATTGTACCATTTGAGGGTAGCACATCTCCAATAATATCTAAAATTTTAGGTGCTTTTTCTTTTAATAGTTTACCTATTTTACTGTCTTTTAGCTTATTCATAAGACTTATATTTAGTCCTATTGTTATCGTCTTTGTAAGCTGTTAATATTTGTCCTCTTTGTTTTCCGTCTGTGTTATAACTTACATGCACCCAATTAGGATTTTTTTCTGTTCCAAACTCCCAAATTAACTGGTCAAATCTTAGGTTGTCTTTTATGTAGTAAAATACTTCAGCGTTATTTGGTGCGTTACTATGGTCTCTGTCTAAGTCTGCTGCCTCCCCTTTACAATGTTGAGAGGTTGCTACATAAACCCCATTGACAACTCTATAAGCTCCACCAATAGCCTTATTCAAAGCCTCTGACCTGTAACCACTACTAATTCCAAAAGGTACTCCAAAATGATTTCTAATAGGTTGAAATATATTTTCAGCAAAAGCCTTCATATTTTCTATATGTTCTTCTGTTGGCTTGTTTTCAATACCCAACCTAGACGCTGTTTGACTCTTTAACATTTCTGAAAGAGTTAAGTTTTTACTTAGTTTCATCCTTATTTATTTTTCTATTGACTTTTTTTTTTGCGTTCAATATTAAACGCTCCTCAACTCTAGCTAATTTTTCTCTAAGCCTTCCATTTTCTTCAATCAAAATATCAATTCTAGATTCTAAAGACTCTATTTTTTCTTTTAATTGCATTATGACTTGAGCCTGTAAAGAGTCCTGACGTTGTTCTCTTTTATCTCCAATGTCTATTTTTTGCTTTATTATGTTCCAAATTTCCTTAATTCCTAAAGCTGAAATTAAAGCTATCAATAAACTGTGGTCATCCATTTTTAAACTATTTACCTTGTCCATTATACTTTTTTATATACAATTTAGAACCTTTAGTGGTAGACGTTTTAGTCTTAGCGTGTATTCCTTTACGCTTTTTCTTAGGCTTGTATTTCTTTAATATTGTAGTCTTAGCCATTATTCTGGGTCTGGTGTACTCCAAGCACTCGTAGCCATTAAAGCTAAAGCCTCTGTTTGGTTCATTACGTCTCCAACAATAGGTAAACTACCGTCTGTAACAAAACTTGGAGTTACTCTATAGCTTAACAACCCTTGAGTATTTGCTAAATTTCTTCTCATTGATTGCGCACTTTGCTGGTCAAGTTGAGAGAATAAAACTAAATTGCTGTCTGACAACTCAATTACTATATAACTTTTATTATTCATTTTTTTTATTTTAATATTTTAACTTGGTACATCTGTTACTCTATCTAATACATCCATATTTTCAGATAAGCCATTTGCTGTGCTATATGGTGCATCTCCTTTAATATCTATTGAACCTGTACCTAAACCACTTGCTGAATATCCAGGGCCATCTACAATATCACTATTTGTCATGTTAACACTTACAGCGTTGTTAGTTCCTATTTCGTCTAAACAAGTCCAGTTAGTATTAAAAGAACTGTTACTTCCTAACTGCCACCAAGCAACTGGAGCAGTTCCTGAGAAAGTGTTTAAATCACTTGGTTTGCCAGAGTTGTAAATTTCAGTTACTTGTGTAGAAGATAATTCAATGTTAAAAACAGACACGTTTGAGAACGTACCATTTGCATAGCTACTTGAGGCTGACCTTCCTATTTCAAGAGGTTGTGTTGTGTTGCTCATAGCTGTATAAGGTGAATTTAAAACTTTAAGAGTAGTTAATAACGAACCATTTAAATATAACTCAATCCCATTTTGTCTATTAACACCACTATAAGTACCTACTATGTGAATCCATTGACCTTCATAACTTGTTAAAGCTGTATCATATTTTGCTCTAATATTTCCACTTCCAAAAGTATCATATAAAATAAAATTAAGTTTATCATCTCCACCATTACTTAAAAAGTACTCGTTGCCATTTGTACCAACTTTAGAGACTATTCTAAATGTTGTAGCGTCATTCATATATATCCAAGCAGAAATACTAAAAGGAGAATCTGTAGTGCTATTACCAAAGCTAAAAGTGTCACTATCTCCACAATCTAAATAATCATTAATTCCATCTAGACTTAATGCGTAAGGACTATAACCAGAAGTTTGTTGTAAATCACTTACAACTAAGTTAGATGAATCCATACCTGAGCTTGTTCCATCGTTACCACCAGAACCATAATCGTTAATAGTCCAGTTAGAACCGTCAAAAGTGTCAGCAGCGTTTAGTTTCCACCAACCTACAGGACTTAATGAAGAAATGTCATTTGGTGCGCCATTGTTATAAAGAGTTTCTATGTTTCCTGTTGATAAAGCTGTATTAAAAACAGATATATTTGATAGTTCACCATCAAATAAATAATTTACTATACTAAAATACTCTCCTATTGTAAAGTTGTTACCTAATTGAGTGTTTGGAGCTAATACAGTAACTGGAGAACTATTTTGCTTAACACCGTCTAAATAAATATCTAAAGAAGTTCCATTATGAACTGTAGCTATATGATGCCAACTCCCACTACTGATAGTCGATATAGTCACATCATCACTAGCACTACCTGAACCATATCTTATTATATTAGAGCTTATTAATTGATACCAAAATCTATTAGTTGAAATTGAACTACTACCACCAGATAAAACAACGTGTGAAGTGACACTTGGTACTCCTGAGTAATTAATCCAAGCTGATGTAGAAAAAGCACTTTGTAAATTTAATGCAGTTATATTTCCACAATCTATATAATCGTTATTCCCATCAAAAGAAAATACATAGTCACTTAAACTATTATTTGGAACTAAATAATTAGCTCCGTTATCTACTGATTGGTCACCTAATTGATAGTAAGATATTGGCTTAGGACTTATCGTCATTGGATTTGTAATAGCAGTTCCACCTCCATAAAGAGTAGAAACTTGACTTGATGAAAGTGCATAATCAAAAACAGTTACTTGGTCTATTTTGCCATTCCAATAGTAACCAGGAGAAATAGTATATCTTCCTATTGTAAAATCATCACCTATATTAGTATTTGGAGCTACTACAGTAACTGGAGAACTATTTTGCTTAACACCGTCTAAATAAATATCTAAAGAAGTCCCATTATGAACTGTTACAATATGATGCCAACTTCCGCTGTTAATAGTTGATACAGTTACATCATCAAAATCAGAACCAGAACCATATCTTATTTGAGTAGAGCTTTTTAATTGAATATAAAATCTATTACTTAACGAAATACCACCAGATAAAAAGATGTGGGATGTGCTTAATGTACCTGAATAATTAATCCAAGTTGATGTAGAAAAAGCACTTAAATTATTTAAACCTGTTATATTACTACAGTCTATAAAATCACTTGTTCCATTAAAATCCATAGAATAGTTAGAAACCTTATTCTGATTATCGTTACTTGGTATACGCCATTGGTCGTTAAAAAATTCTGTACTCATATTAATCTCCCATTCTATACCACTTTACAGGTGGCGTTGTTAAATCGTTTAAATCTGCTGTTTTGCCTGTTTCTGTTGCTAGGTAAATACCTTGCACTTCACGCGCTGTTAAAGCTGTGTTAAATACTGCTACTTCGTCAAGTTTACCATCAAACCCTGTATTAGTCGTGCCAAAACCTCTTTTTCCTATGAAAAATTCTGAAGTTGTGTTTTGTAAAGAACCTGTCAAAGCAGTCGGGCTACCTGTCGGAACGCCATTTACGTAAAGTAAAACATTTGACCCATCGTAAACACCAACAAAATGGTACCATTGACCTGCACTTATACTTGCCTTAGGATAATATGGGGTCGCTGCGCTGTTTACACCATTAGTTGAAACTAAAAGATTAACTCCAGTATTTTGTATATATCTTAAATCAAAACTTCTTTCATTTGTATTATCTTTAGAAGCTAATCCTAAAACTCTATTTGTAGGAACAGAGGCAAAATTAGCCCAAAGTGATATGCTTAATTGAGAAAAACCATTAGTTAAGGTGTTGCCAACACTTACGCTCTCGTCAGCTAAAGTATCAAACTCCATAGAATACACATTATTCACTTGAGCTAAAGCTGCTGTAATTCCTACAGTTTGTATAGATGAATTTGGACAAGTTCCAGCAGTTGTGTAAGTAATTGTATAACTAGCTATTGTTGATGCGCTTAAATCTATCTGACCAGTAGAACTTCCTGTATTACTACCACTATCTACAAACACTAAACCACTACCAGCACTAAATGTACCACCAGCTAAACCAGTTATAGTAGGTGTTGGGTCTGGAAAATTTTGTGCATAACTACTATCTGAATAAGCAAAAGTAGCATCATCTAAAGGTGATTCTATAACTGTAGAAGTAGCTGAAGTATTTGAACATCCATTGCTATCTGTACCAGTTACACTATAACCACCAGCAGATGTTACATTTATAGCTTGTGTAGTTTCTCCACTTGACCATAAATAACTACTTAATCCAGCAGAAGCAGTTAACGTAGTAGAACCACCAGCACAGAATGAAAGTGTTCCAGTAATAGCTACAGTAGGAAGTGTTAATTCTGTTACTGTTACCTGAGCAGATGTGTTAGAACAACCATTAGAGTCTGTTACTGTAACAGTATAACTACCAGCAGTTGCACTAATAGTCTGTGTTGTTTCACCATTAGACCATAGATAAGAAACAAAACTTCCAGCATCTAAAGTAGTAGTAGCACCAACACAATAAGTTAAAGCTCCTGAAATGCTAACACTTGGCAAAGGATTAACAGTTACATCTACAGAGTCTGTAGCAGAACAAACTCCATTGACCCCAGTTACTGTGTAAGTTGTATTTGTTGTAGGTTCTACTGTTATGCTAGCAGTAGTTTCTCCTGTGGACCATGAATAAGTAGTAGCACCTGTTGCAGTTAAAATAGTATTATTACCAATACAAATAGCAACGTCAGCACCAGCAGAAACAACAGGAACAGCATCAATAGAAATAGATGTAGTAGCTGTATTAGAATTTGGAGCAGTATAAGTGACAACATAAGTTCCAGGAGTAGAAGCAGATAAGTCTACCTGTCCAGTAGAAGTAGATATAAATACAAGTCCAGTTGTGCTAGAAAAAGTTCCACCAGTCTGTCCAGTTATTCCAGGAATAGGGTCTGTTCCATCCTCACAAAATGTAGTAGCACTATACTCTATTGACAAAACACCACCACCACCAGCTCCACCAGTAGCACCAGACGGAGCGTAAAATAAACCTTTTTTCTTATTTGGATTGTAAAATATAGCCATCTTTATTCTATTGGTAAATCACAATTATTATAACTAAACGGAAGTCTAAATCCTATATTCATCCCCCATCCTGTCAACTCATCTTCAAATCTTTCTGTAAAACTAGTCAAAGTTCCTGACCTTACCAAGTTAACTTTTAACCAATCTACATTGTTGCTAGTAGCTGTCTTTTGTTCAAAGTATGAAACACAATCTAAAAGCACTTGACACATGTCAGACTTTACATCATTCTCATTAGACTCGTCTTTGTTTACTAGGTCCATAGCCATAACATTAAAATTCCAAGTAAAAGTTCCATCACCTAAATTAGCTGGCTGGTCAGCTACCCAAAACAAAGGATAGTTAAAGTCTGCTAGTTGGTTATGTTCTACTATTTCCCACAAGTCACCATTGCCAAAGTTCTCTATTTGCTTATGGTTAGTAGCAAAAGTCTTAAACTCTTTTAATATTTGATTATAGGTTAAAATCATTTTTCACTATTTCTGTATTCGTCTCTCCAGCAATCACTTCTACTGCTACCACCTAAATAAAAGCTAGTTTGGTAAGCTGTTTTTCTAGGGTGTAAATCGTCACTAGTTTCCTTATACTTAGGGAATAAATTGTCATTGTCACATAAGTAGTTTATTAACCTAGCTTCTCTTTCTTCTGCTTTGTTCTTCCATTCGTCTCTAAGGTATTGTAAGTCTTGGTAGCTAATAGGGTTGCTGTTTTCGCTGTTCTTAGTTGCTACAGATTTATTTCTATATTTAAATAACATTGATGTGCTACACTCATACATCGTCCATTGTGCCATAGCTGGTGCAATATATACGTCCAACAAATTGACTTCGTCACTGTTTAAAGTTCCAGCAGTTATTTTAGTTTTTAAATCTTCATAGAATGGAGTCCCTAATATTGGATGGATTCTTAACTCCTGACAGTCTTTAATACTTGGAAGTATAAGTCTAACATCTACATTCTCGTCAATGAGAGTAGTGTTCTTTACATATTGTTCGGATATAAATAAAACTGCCATTATATATCGTGTTTAATTTTAATTTCGTTTCTTACATTTTTTGCTCTACTGCTATATGGTTGTAACACTAAAGCCTCTAAGTCATCCTGTATCATTTGAGCCTCTGTCTCAGCAGCTAACTTTCTACGTTTTAATATTTGATAACTACTTAATTTCATTTCTTTTTCCTAACTATTTGCATCTCCCAAATGTGTCTACAGAATGGAGTTGTCTGTCCTGTTCTTGGATTATTATACCATCCACCTCGTTTAGTAAATATGTCTATTCCAGACTGACCAAAGTCATTAGTTAATAATTCTAATTGCTGTAGAGTATATCTTTTGACTCTAGACAAAGCCATCATTCTAATGCAGAAAGGTCTACTCTGTGTCTGTACTGCTGGAGCGTCAGGTCTTTCAGCATACTTATAAACTATAAATGTTTCATCCTCTGGTCTTTGAATACTTTGTTTAGCATCTTCTGTAGGTTCAAAATCATTGTTTAAAGCTCCAGCGTTTTGTAACTCAGACAACAAATCATTAATTATAGATTGCTCTATGTTTAAGGCTTGAGCTATTTCTGTTATAGGCATTTTAGGATTGTCTATAAGCAAATCTAAAATACTTTTTTCTGCTCCTGTTAATACTCTATTAATAGCAAATTTATAGTCCTTTAAAAGTTCTGTTTCAAATTGTCTAGCCTCTTCTATACTTGTAATAGGTTTAACAAATGATTGAACTGTTTCTATTTCTTCTATATCTATTCCAGTTGCTTCTAATTGATTGAATAGTATTTCATCCTCTACGTCTGTAAATTCTTTTTTAAGACTTTCGCTAGTTCTAGTTAAGCCACCACTTAATCCAATAAGCTGTCTTATTTCTTCAATAGACATATTGTCTAGAACCTTAGTTGCTACTAATGGACTTAGTATTCCAATAGCTTCAGCTACTTTATTACCACCAACGTCACTAGCTGGTAAACCAATTTTTTCTCTTAACTCATCTTGTGTCATTGCACCCATTACAGCTGTCTCACTAAAATACCTTTGGACTGGTTCTATTTTCTGAATTCTTACAGGTTCACCATTAACACCATTATAGTTAAGAATAGAATTTATTAACTCGTTAAATACTTTTTGCTCTGGGTCAATTTGTAAGTTTTGGTATAGTTGACTAGCTACAGCTATTTCGTCTGCGTTGTTTCCTAGTCCTGAATTTTCTTTAATACCAAATAGTTGAGGACTTGTTATTCCATGAGCTGTAAATATTTCTTCTCTTATTTGGTTGTTTAGATTTATAAACCTTTCATCTTGTCCATTAACTGGAATTGGCATTATTTCAGGGTGGTCACTAGCTTGGTCTGTAAAAGATAACAAAGGCTTTCCAGCATTGTCAGCACCAGTAGCGTAATTCTTAAACCTTTTTTCGATTTCAGCCATCTCCTGTTCGTTTGGTTGACCATTCCGAAAACTTATTATATAGCCCGCCGAAAGATTGTTTTTAATATTTTGCAAAGTAAAATTAGCTATCTCAGCATCTGACTCTAAATAAGGTATAGCAGAAACATAGTCAGGAAGTGGATAAGCACCTAAGTCTGGTCTATATTCTTTGTAATAGATAACATAGTCAACATCTGGTTTAGCGTCATCATTGTGAGGAAACGACTGTAACACTTTAAAGTCATCGTTATTTTTTGGGTTTCTTGCAGACCAATCGTCTGTATAATAATACAAGTCATTGTCAACACCTGTTCTAACATCGGCGAAATCTATGTGGTTAATTGCTGCTATTTTATTGTTTTTAGACATTCTAACCTGTAGACAAAAACCTCCGTAAACCTTTTTATCTTTAGCTAGTTTACCAATTAAATCGTCTAGGTTTTCATCTTCGTTAGGATGTTTAATAAATCCATTAACATAAGCTTTCTCTGTAAATGTCAATTTCTCATCTATAACAAAACCTTGACCAGTTATAAACTTAACTTTAGAATTAATAATTTGATTATGTTTACTAGACTCATTATAGAGTTTAGTTAAGTAGTCTGGGTAAGTGTTTTTATAAGGTCTGTCTGTTCCGTATTCGTACCAGTCTCCCTTCTTAGACTCTTTAAACTCAGGTAATTCATACCCTCCAAAATTTAATGGGATTAATTTTACGCTCATTGTCCTGGGTTATATACTACATTTGTAGTTGGTGAAACTGAATGCTGAGTAAATGACGGTTGATAAGTTGAATCTATTAATTTCATTTTTCCCTCTTCTACTTTGTTTAGTCCTGTTGGGTCTAGGTTTGTTGTGCTGTTTTGTTCAAATACTTTATAGTTATAAAAGCCTGGTGACCCTAAGTCTAGACTTCCACTAGTTGGGTTATTAGCACCCTCTACAAAGTTAAATTCATTATATCTAATTTTATTAGTGCTTATGTCTGCAATGATAGTATAGAATTTAGTCTTAGTCTGGTCACTCTCAAACTCAAATAAATAATCTGGGTTTGTTAGTTGACTAAGTTCAAATAAGGTTGCTACAAAATTAGTTGTAGTGTTCTTATTTATCACTATCATTTTTCTTTTTTTTCTTTGTTTCAAAAACCCAATCAATGTTTAATTTCTTTAAAGTTGGGATATTTTCTTCATTCACTAAAATACTAAAATGTTTTAAGTGAACTGTTTTTCCTACGTATTCTTTTTTCAACATAATTCAAATTTACTAAAAAAAGGGGACAGTTTTACCCACCCCCCTTTTATACAACAAAGAACAATTAAGCACTAATTGTCAAACCAGCCACTACAGATGACTGTACCCCATAACATGGGAACTGACTCTTGTCAGTTAATTCTATTTGGTATTGGTTAGGGTCTCCATAAGCCTGTCCAGTTTGTCCAACTAAAGACGAACCTTCACAGAAATTATCATTTCCCAAAGCCCAATAAACACCGTTGTTATCTTTTACAATGACGAACAATCTAGCTAACATAAGCATTTTAATTTCGTTAGATTTAGCAGCACTCATTTTATTAATAGTGAAAGCTACAACATTGTCGTAAAAAGAAGTCCCTCCAGCTTGGTCTACAGTTGCTGTAGATGTCAAACTCCCTGACTCTTTCTTTAACTCATATCTATAGAAATTAGTTGCCGCCTCTTGCGTAATTGCTGAAATGTCTCCACTAGCTAAAGTTGTAGCAGTAACATTATCTCTTTCAGAGATTAATACTTCTACTATTCCGCCTAAGCTATCTGAGCAATCCCTAGCTTGTCCATTACTTAATACACATGACATAATTAATTGATTTTCAGTTAGTTAGCGTTTCAGCTAACAGTTATTAAAAAGGGGGTAATTAAACCCCCATTAAATTTAGGCTAATAAAAATTCTACAACTTGGTCAGGAAATGCAACATTTACACCTCTTCTAAAAGCCATAGTAACTTTATAAATTCTGTCATTGTCATCGTACCAACTTCTAACATCGTTAGACTCTTCACCTGGTAAGTCAACACCTACATAAACATTAGACGCTCTCATTAGGTAACAGTTACCAGTTGCTAAACCTGAAAGACCAGGAGTTGCACATACAGTAACATTAGGGAAACCGATTAATGGAAGTTCAGAACTAAATCCACCTTCTACAACATAATGGAAATAGTTTCCATCAGCTATAGCTTTTTGGTATTTTAAGAAAGTATCCATTCCAACAAACAATTTTAAATCGTCTGCGTCCATGATATCTTCACTCATTAATTCAGCCATTCCAGTAAGGATTCCAATAACATTAGCAGTAGTTATTCCAGTTGCCTGAGTGATAGCCGTTGGGTTACCATCAATAGCAGTAGCAGCAGCTATAATTTTATTTAATCCATCATACTTTGATAGGTTAGCAGTTCCAGAAGTTGTGTCACCTTGCCAGTCAGCTACTTCAATAGCTTTCTGTAGTTTAGCAACTTTCTCAGCAAAGTATAACTCTTCAAAAGGAATCTCTTCTTTTTCACCAGTTAAACCAGCTTTTAACATAACTGCTGTATATTTAGCAGCTAGGTCAGTCATACATAAATCTTCGTGAATTGCAACAGCACCAGGAGTAATAGTTCTTTGTGACAAAGTAGTTGAACCACTTGCACTTCTAGAACATCCATCAGCTTGAAAAACAACATCACTAGATAGTATGTTAATTGTAGTAGGTCCTTTCACGCCATCTTGAATGTTAGCGTATTCTGAAAGTCTACCACCAGCTACAGACTTAATAATTAAGTCCATTGCATTTTGTTCGGTATATGCGGCTAAAGCCGAAACATCAAAACTCATAATTTAATTTTTATTTTATTATTTTTTTACTTTTTAAGATACTTATAATATCTTTTTTATTTTCTTTTTTCAAAGCCTTAAAACTAGATGGTCTTTTAACTACCTCGTCTTTTATTGGCTCGTCTAACATTTTCTCTGTTAAGTTTAGCAACATAGAAAAAGACTCTTTAAGATTATTTATTTCTTCTTTTAGTTCGTTGTTTTCTTCTGAAATAGTAGCTTCCATTCCGAAAACTTTTTCAGTCACAATCGACTCTATAATCTTTTTAGCTTCTCTTTCTTGAGCTTCACTTAAAGGACTAGACATTTCTTCCTCTTCTACAGATTCTGCTTCTACTTCTGGTTCAGCCTCTTCCTCAACTTCAACAATAACACCACCCTCAGTAGATATAACTCTACCGTCAGATAATTCATGTTTACCGTCTGGAGCTGGCAAAAGTTCACCATCCATGTCAACAACTACAGCAGCACCTACAACAACCTCAGGTTCAACTTGAGCAACAGTACCGTCAGCCAGTACAACATCCTCAAATTTTTCCTTTACAGTTTCAGTAGTTTCTTCCACGTTGTTTTCAGTAGTTTCAGCAAATTCCTTAGAATCGTTTTCAATGTCAACACCTTCAGTTTTAAAAATGCTTTTAATCTCATTGAATAACTCTTTTAATTCACTCATAATATATATTATTTATACTATTATATATATAACAAATTATTTATAGTTTAACAATTACAAATGTTTTTCTTTGTATTTCTTAACTACGGAAATAATTTTACTAATTAAAGTAGTAGGGTATTTAGTGGCTTTAGCCTCTCCGAATATTCCCTCTACTGAGAATCCTTTAAACGTACCATCTTTAACCATTTGCCAGACTTCGTCATTCTCTACTCTCATACTTCCCCACCATGAGCCATCTGGTGCGTTCTCAAATCCGTCAGGAGCTTTTATCCCTCTTTTGCTATCTATGATTAAAGACTCAATAACATAGACCCCATTATCTTTGTAGTCTATATCATGCATTAAATTAATATTAGAATTATAATTATTCTTAAAGAATTTATTGACTATCTTTTCTATAGTAGGTTTTCTAAATACTACATAGTATTTCTCGTCTTGGTCGTTTAGTCTAATAATAGGCAAATCTGCTTTCATGAAATAACCACTAACTATTCTTTTATCTTCGTCTTGAATCTTAAAAGCTGTTTTATATTTGTCTTTGGTTTTCATTTTATTGATTGCCCAATTAACACCAGAAGTTCCTCCCCAAGCATCCCACATCAAACCTCCACAACCCTCACTATAAGGAACATCTTTATGTTGTTGGTGTCTATTAAAACTAGCCATTCTACCAATAGTTTCCCAACTGATATTCTCTTTATTAGCTAATTGTCTAGCTCTAGTCCAACCTACTTGAGTGCCACAATCTGAATTGTTTTCCTCTTTATATTCTATAGCTTTCTTTGCGTTGTTAGACGCTGAGTCAGGATAGTCGTTAAACGTTTCTTCAAACTCATGTTTCTTAAAGGATTGCCAATTACTCATAATAGCTGGATGGTCCACTAAAGCTATATAGTCCACTCCAGACTCATCCTCTTCGTCAATTATTAATTCTAGTAAATCTGTTTTATCTTCCATTGTTTTTTATTTAAAATGTTGCCTGTCCTTGTATTACAGCGACAGAGTTTTGTGTTGATGTTATATCTGTTTCAGTTACAAATACTTGAGTTTGTTGTTGAGGGACTAGTGTACTAGTGTTAGCTGGTTGTAGTGTTGGGGGTGTTCCACCTCCACCACCTCCACCAAAAGAGGGAGTTTGAACTCCACCACCTCCAGGACTACTAGTTTGAAATTGTTGTTTAGATATGCTAGCCACGTTAGCTAATCCATTGACTATAGCAATTCCAGCAGCAATAAACGGTTGAGCTGGGAATAAGACTGTAGCTGGGTTTAATGCAGCAGCAGAAAAAATAGCGTTAGCACCTTGATAAGTTGACATAATAGCCTGAGCTATTTGTAGTTTCTTATTTATCTCAAATGCTTTTCTTTGACTCTTTTCATTGTCTTTAGCAAAAGCAGAAGTTAAGTTTATTAAAGCACCTATTCCCTGAACAGCTAAATCAATTTTAGCAGCTTCTACAGCTTTTTGATTAGCTAATATTTTTCGGTCTGCATCTTCTATAACTGCCTCTCTCTTTCTTTGGAAGTCGGTTTCAATAGCTAGTTTTTGTTCAGCAGTGTAGACACCGTCTAAAATAGCTTTTTGAACTACGTTCTCCTCATCCCATGCTAATTGTTGTAGTCTTAATTGTTTCTCTTGTTCTATTTCGTTTTGTATTCCTTCTATTTTAACTTTAGTTTTTAATTGTGTTGCTTGTTTTGTTTTTTCTAAAAAGTCTGTTTCAAACTCTGGCTCTTCCTCTTCCTCTAAATCAAAGTCAACTATTTTTTCCTTTGTGTCTAATTCATTTAATAAAGATTTATTTAATTTATTAGTTACTTCTATTTCCTTAATTTTTGCTTTAGTAGTTTTCTTTTTAGACTTAGTTTCTTTTTTTGTAACATCTTCTATAACAGCTCCCTGTTCCATTAATGAAGCTATTTGTTTTTGAATAGAAGCATCTAATTCGTCTAAAGCACTTATATTATTTTCAGTTTCTTTTATAGACCTTTTAGTAATTTCGTTAGCTGTTCCTTGCAGAGAATTGTGTCCATCCATACTCTCAAGTATTGCCATCAATCCTATGTTTTTGCCTGTGTCTGCTTCTATTTCTGCTTTTACTACTTTCTTGTACTCTTCTGCTCTTACTGAAGCTATAGCTTCTTGTTTAGCTTTTAATACTAATAATTGAGTGTTTAATATTAAAGCCTTGTTTATATCTTCTATTGAGTCTTTTTCAGCATCTATATTAGATAATAAATTAGGATATTTTTTTTGTAGTTCTTTTATTGCTTCGTTTTTGTTTTCTCTTGAAATTGTTTCATCTTCTAATAGTATAGATAATTTGTCACTAGCTGAAATTTCATTACTAATATTATCAACAGCAGTAGCACTAGCAGAATTTAACATTTCTTGTTGTTCTGTTACTCCTGTAATTATTCTTTTTAATTTGTCAAAGTTTGCAATTAATAAACCAACCCCAACAACTAAAGCACCTATTCCAGTTAAAGCTATTGCCGTTTTTAATCTTCCAAATGATTTAGATGTAGTGTCAACAGACTTGCCAAAAAACCCCATTATAGTTGTAGCTATAACAGTAGTAGCATTGTTTAACTTTTGAAACGCTGTAGAGTTTTTAATAATATTATTGAATAACTTCATAGCAGATTGAGTTCCTTCAATAGCACCTTTGAAAGCCATAGAGATTCCTATAGCCTTTTCTATGTTTCTTACAGTGTCCTCAATAGCACCACCTCCACCACCTAGTAGAATAAAAGCAGCTGAAACGTCACCAACTGCACCAGCAACAGAACCAAGCTCACTAGCTACCTGTTCATTATCTAACGCCTCCATGGATAGTTCTGTGTTTTTAATTTGTTTATTAACACCGACTAACTCTTGTTTTAAATCCTTAAAAGCCTTAGTCCCTAAAGGAACTTTTCTTAATTCCTCGTTTAATCTTTCTGCTTCCTCCTCTAATTGTCCTAGTGAGGTAGTTGCTCCCTTTGCATTTATATCTATTTCTAAAGCTACTTTTTCTGCCATTTTATATTATGTTAAATTGGTTACCATCCCACATCATTGTCACACTGTCTCCATTATTTGTTAATGTGTAAGTGTTATTTCCGTCTATAGTTGATAAGATTTGACTAGCGTCTATTACAACTTGATTTGTTGAATGTAATTTCTTAAATGTCCATATTTTACCAACATGAGGTAAACTATTATTAGTTTCATAATCTGCCTCAAACGTAGCGTCTACACTACCCAATTGAGTATCTACTAAATATGTCCTTATATTTTCATTAGGTACAAAGTCAGCACTTACAGTTTCAAAACTTCCACTTCCTTGTATTTCATCATTTACATAAATGACATTAGATTCTGTTACAGTTTGATTATTAGAATTAGTTAGTTGTACATTTTTAACTCCAGAAGCTATAGTATTTCCAGAGCCTTGGATTATTATATTACTAGTACCTGAATAAACTTTATTACTGTCTCCATTAATATTAGTGCCTAAAGCTGAGGAGCTTACATAGTTATTAGAACCAACTACAGCCCTTGCAGAAGTAGTGTTGGTATTAATACCTGTATTTCCGTTAGTTGATGTTCCTGTGCCATTTGAAAAAGTTGGTGTTCTTTTTCCGCCTATTTCTTTAACTCCTCCGTTTGAAGATTGTGTAGAGAAATTAAAAACTGTAGCTTCTTTTATTTTAAGAAATTCACATTTAGTAAGTGGATTCGATGGGTTGTAGTTCTCTATTTTATTTAGTCTAAAATATTGACCCTCAAAATAATATTGTTTTTTAAAACTTAAATTAGCTATATCATTTGGAGTTAAATAAAAACACGCATTAACTATTTTAGAGTTTGGGTCTGTGATTTCTTCTATAAACTTTTTATAGTATTTATTATATAAGTTATTGTTGTTAAAAGTTATTATATTATTAAAAACATTAGACCAGTAAACTTCTTTAGTTAATCCAAAAGCTAAATCCTCAGTAGGATTAAAAGGGTCATCATACATCCCAGCGTAAGGATAATCACTTCTATTAGTTGAACCACTTGAGTCTCTGTGTTTATAAGTTTGTACACTACTTTTAAGTCCAGCCCATTGTAATATCCTAATGTTAGACTGAAACCTAGATACACCATTTTGACTGTTAAATTTTAAAATGAATGGAATTATTCGGTCAGACTGTAATAGTCCAACACTTGTAGTAGGTGAAAAAATAAGTTCTGTTTTATTAGTGTTTTTTAAAAAATCATTATTGACATCTTCTTCAAATTGACCGTAAACATCTCCCCAAGTTTCATTATATAAACTATTATAGTAGTCATTGTCTTGTTTATATGTATATAAATATTTACTACTATTTAAAGCTCCCATAGGTTTAAACTCTATGTCTTGGCTTTTATCTATTTTACTGCTCCAGTCAATTACTTGATTATTGTAAAAGTCATCCCTTGGCTCTATTAATAAATTTTTTTCATTTGTATTGTCAGAACTTATATACAGATTAAACATTTTTACAATAGACATTATAAAGTCTTTTTGTTTTATTTTGACTGGAATTGTTGAATTCATGTCTATAGTGTCCCCTTCTGTGTAAGAAGTGTTTACAACATTGTTATTAAAATAACTATTAATTACGTTAACTTTAAAAGAATTATTAGCAGCTCCATAAACATTATTAGAACTATCTCTCCAAAAGACAAAACGTGACCTTGGATAGCCAGTGTCTATATCATCTTGGTTTATATTTCTACATTCATATAATAACTCTATTTTTATTTTCTCACCATCATTTAAAGTAATATTGTCAACATTTACAAATATTTTATTTGGAGGACTTCCAGGCAATAAACCTAATAAATCTACGTATGCTGGACTATCTAATGTAACATCTATATATTGAGAACTATTTAAAGATGGTGTATTGTCTGTTGTTACAGTTGTGTTTGGAGCAATGCCTCCAGGACCTGGACTAATACCAAAAGACTTTTCATCTAATGTGCTTATAAAAGTATTTGATGAACTATACTTATTTACTCTTACATATCCATGAATTACAGAAATTGGAAAATAATTTGTTCCAGCTGTTGGATTTGACGTTGGAGTTGTGAACGACCCTGTTAATTGTAACATAGCAGAAATGTTATAAGTTCCACCTCCATTGACAGTATATATTCCAGTAGTGTTGTCATAGACATCATTAGAGTCAAACAACTCAGTTTGATTTACAATAGTATCACTTTGAAAAGTTGTTATGTCATTATATTGACCTGAGAAAGTACTAGAATTTTCTGAGCCTGTTCCTAGGAATTTAGGGTCATTAGCACTAAATATTTTGTCGTCTATATTAGTTGCTGTTAGTTTAAAGTCCTCACTAGAAAAAGGAATAATTAAAGTATTAAAATAATCACTATTAAAAAAACTAGAGGTGTAAGTAAAGCCAGCTGCGTCAAAAATACTGTCAATATATTTTTTAGCTTTTATAGCTGGAAAAAAATCTTCAACATCCCAAAAAGGATTGCTAGTCAAAATGTTTTGGTTATATCCATAGTCTATCATAGGATATACATAGTCAGTAGTTAAAGGAAGATTCCAAGTTGCTACCTGGTTAGCTTTTGTGTAAGCATGATTTAAACTACTAAAATTTAAGTCTGTTAACTCCTTATCTTCTAAAGAATTAAAGAAATTTCCTATTCTACCAATGATAATACAATCATAACTTATTAATCCATTTTTATTCTTAATAGATTTTAGTTGTAAATATCCATCTAACTGTAGTTCACCATTTACTAAATAAATTACATCTGTTTTTAAATTAGGGTTGAAAGTCTGTAAGTCTGTATTTATATCAAATATATGTTCAAAGATTTTATTAATTTTTTTACTAGCTGGCAAAGTAATAGTTTTAGAAAAGTCTGCTTTTCTTTGGTCAGGATTTGCAATGTCAGCAATATTAAAAGTTAAGTTAGGATTTAACGAATCTAATAACTCTACATTTTCTCCATTTATATATAGTTCTTCTTTTACCATTATCCGCTACAGCTTTCACAGTTTTCATCGTCAATATTGCATGTCCTTTCTGGAACTGTTTTATTTTCTAATTCCTTTAACATCTTTTCAAATTCTGTTAATTTTTCTTCCATTAAAATGATTGTCTTATGTTGTCAATACCAAACTCTAAATTTACTTCTAAATTAAATACTTTGTCTACACTAGAAACCTTTTCTTCCCAATTACCTTCAATGTTTTTAACTGGGATTCGTCTAATTTCTGTACTTCCTGACGGTGCTGTATAGCTATCCATTAAATAAATCTCAGGACTTTCTATAAGTTCTAATAACCAATTATAAGTATTGTAGTCAATCCAGTCAGAAGTTAGTTTGATTTTGGGCATAGACTTAGTATAGTATTGAACTTTTTCTCTATTACTTATAGAATAGTTTATACTACCATCTGTCTCTAAATCATTTGATGTAGTTTGAAAAAACTTTCTCTCTATATCTTCACTATGTCTAGAAACTTTAGTAAAGTTAAAATAATCAAAACCACCCAAACTATTTAAAAACTCTAGTCTCCTAGTTTCAAATCTACATTCTGAGTCTATATTATAATAAAATCTTTCAGAAGCTAAAGAGCTTGAATTTAATAAGTTTATTTTATAAGAAGCAGCACTAGAAGAAATAATAGGTTGACTTCCACTAGCTATCATTGAGCCACTAACTTTATTTAAAGAAGCTGGAGCAACTGGTATAGCTATATGACTAAATGAACTAAGACTAGGAACATTTAAAGTAGTTGTTGAAATTGATACTCCACTAGAGTTGTACTCTTCTATTGACACTTGAGTTATTGGGTCATTAGCAAAATCTAACAAAGAGTATAAATATCCCTCATCTGTTAACATTACTTTTTGATTATTTGGGTTTAACTCTTCACCACCATTAGGACTATTAGTCAAAAACTTTCTAGCTCCTCCATTGTCTGTGTATTTCTGATAGTAGTTATTGTATTGCCAATCATAGAAATTAACCACGTCTCTTCTATATCTAGGTAAACTACCATTAAAAGTTGTTAGGTCATAAGAAGTACCAGTAGTAGTGTCTGGAAATGTTACAGTCTGTGGAATGTCATAAGTTGCAGAACCTGTGTTAAAATGTACCCAACCAAATTCCAAAGTAAAATCTTTAAAAGAATCTGTATTTCCATAAACAGAAGTTAAAGAACTACCTAAAGTTCCCAAGTTGCTATATATATAACTTTGCATTATTCCAGACAAATCAAATCTTCCATAACCGTTTGTAGTTGGTGGAACTTTTAATCTACCTAATAAAGTTGAACCATCCTTAACATCAATTAAATAAGCAAATCCAGGGTAGTTTCTTGTAGCATTTATTGACTCATATAAAACAACCTCTACAGGATTGTAAACTGTTCTAAATTGTTGTGGTAGATATTTAATTTGTAAACTCATTTCTTTAATATTTCTTTTAATCCTTTTGCTACTCTTTCACCAGATACTATTCTAATATCTGTTTTAAACTTGTTAAAAGCCTCACCATAGAAAGTCTCTTGCATACAATTGTCAAAAAAGTAACGTGGTCTAATTCCAGTTCTAGCAATAGAGTTTCTTACTGCATATTCGTTTAGTCCTTTGCTTTTAGCCCATTGTCTAACATGACTAACGCTAGGACCTTTCTTAAACTGATATGGACTATTAGGTGCTTTAATAACCCAAGGTTGACCTTTCTTGTCTCCACTCTTTCTAACTCCTCCAATACCTTTAACACCTTGATTAAGATAGTCGTAATAGTCAGCTAGATATAATGTAGCAACCATTCTAAATCCAAACATTTTAACAGGCATTCTTATAGACTTCTGTAAACTACCTTTATATACTAACCCCTCTTTTTGAACAGATTGCTGTAAACAATAAACCATGTCAGCTGCAATGTTATTAAACACCTGACTCAATGTAGTAGGATTGTCTATTTTAACTTCCTCTAACTGGTCAACATCAAAACCAAATATGTCTAATTGGTCAGCCATTATCTATGTTTATACTTTTGTTTCATTTCTCTTTGGACCTGTTGTTCCATCTTTTGTTTATCACTATAATAAGCTACTATGTTTAAAGCTTTAGTTATATCCCAGTTTAGTATCTCATCCCATTTGTCTATCCTACTATTAGTCAAATTGTCTAAGGTGTGCCACCACCCCCAACGTTCACCAAATCCAGTTCCTCCCTTGCTTCCTTCGTCATCTTCTCTGCTTCCTGCATCAAACAAGTTTTTATAGCTTTTGTTAAGTCCTCCGAGTGAGTGTAAAAAAAAACACCTATTGGGTAAGCTATTGTCATTGGCATATTATTTAGAAAGTTGTCTGCTGTCTTTCTAAGGACCTCACTATCTACCTCAATATGTTTCCAACCAAATACAGTTTTTTTAACTGGTCTGCAAATAGTAGTTAGTATATGATGCAAATTATTAAATATTGCTTCCTCATCATCCTTAGCATTTTGTAGAATCTCCATGCTGTTAATATACTCTCCAAATAATAACTTTTTAGCATCTACTTTAAACTCATACCATTGACCACCAATTTTAAACCTTTTGTCTTTTAGTTGTTTAGGAAGTTCTGTTTCTAAGAAACTCATTTTCTTTTTAATAGACTTATACTGCTTTAAACTAATATTCTTTATAACATCTCTTTTCTGTCCTGTTAAGACTGCTAGAATGTTGACTACTCTTTCTATAGGGTTTAGTTTAGAGTTTAGTACTGGTCTTAGGTTGATGTAATTTCCTATTGTCACATCTTCCCACTTTGTAGGGATTGTAATTTCCATAATTGTATATATAACAAATTTATTAATTATAACAAAACACTAAAATAAATATTTAAATTAAAATACTAAACAACTAAACACTAACTAAAATAATAACTCACAATGACTGAGAACACTATTTAAATCAACTCTAACAAACTTTAATACTTTTTATATATGTTTATATATATTGACTAATTATAATGTCTTAAAACTAATATATTCAATTAGCTAGTTTATGAAATAATATAAATCAATAATAAGATAAATATCTTATCTTATCTTATAGAACCCCATTTGCTCAGCATTTGCTTAGCATTTGCTCAGCATTTGCTAATTTTCTTCCTGTAAAATAAAAAGGGAGTGACGCTCTTTTGCCGACCACTCCCAATTCCCAAAACATAATTTAATAAAACATTGGTCAATTTTAACGTATTGAGTTTGTCATTTATAAATTAAGTTATAAATATAATAAAAAAAGGGGTAACCACCGCTAAGTAGAACCCCTTTAATAATAGAAAAAAATAAAAGTGTCTTAGACGACCACTTTATAATTAATTGTAAAGATAGTAAAATTTATCTAATTGCATACCATCCTCTATTATTTTCTTTTAAATGTATTAAAGCAACATACCTCAAAGCATCCATTAAATGGTCTGACCCTATTGGTTTCTGTAGACTATTTCCGTTTTTGTCAGTTGCCCATTTATACATCCTAAACTCACGTCTAAGATTGCTACTATTAACAACATTGATTTTATAGCGTTTTAGAATGTCTATTCCGTTTAGAATACTGTCTCTTCCTTTTGCAGCTGGTTTAGCATTTAATCCTAGTCTATATAGTTCTTCGATTGACTTAGGTTCTGCACTATCACAAATTAACTCTTCTCTACCAATAATAGGAATTAGCTTTTCTGCTATGTCATGGTTAGTTAACTCCCTTTCATAGATTAACTCTTTTAAATATAGTTCGTCATCTTTTCGGTAAACTGACAAAGCTGCACAACTATCTATGGAATAGCCAAAATCTAAGCCATGTGCTACTAACTTACAATCTGGCATACTATCCACATACTTGATATTCTCGTATATTAAACCACTTATATTTCCATATTTACCAAGACCATATATTTTCCAAAACTCTTTGTCTGTTTGTTTTAAATACTCTATTTCTTTAATTAGTGATTTAGGTAGAAACGCATTGTTTTTGTAGTTACTTACTATTACCTCAACGTCTCCGACTTCCTTAGAACGCTTTATTTCAAGCTCCTGGTTAATCCATATTTGCTCATCGTCTGGGTTAAAGTCTAAGAATATTTTATTCTCGGTCCTCATTAGTAACTGGAAAAACTCTTGTTTGTATTCTAACTCATTAGCTTCATTACAATATAATATATTTCTTTTAGCACCTCTTAGTTTTTGTTCGTCATCTGCACCAATAAACTCGACTAACCTTTTGCCATATCTATACTGCTTTTTAGTTTTATTATGGTCTATTCCAGAATACCAACCCTCAGCCTTTAGAATGTCCTCAAAGTCTCTAATTACTGTTCCATCTAAATTAGTTCTATATTTTCTTACTGTGGTCCATACGCCTTCATGACAGTGCTTATTAGACCCATAGTTACCACTAATTAACCACAATGCACACAATTGGTTTAAAGACCAAGTTTTAGAACTTCTAGTCCCTCCTCTATTTATTACGATTTTAGATTGACTGTCATAATTACGCTCGAATATTTCAGTCGCTTCCACGCTTAATATTAATGTTTATATTATTGACTGTAGACTCAATTTCCTGTTTGTCTGGTGCATTTAGTCCAAACATCTTAGCAATAGAATCATAAGCACCCCTATAGTCAGAACCCTTAACCATTTCTTTAAGTAAATAGAATTTAGCTTTCTGCTCTTTTGTGAGATTTTCTTTTGCTGCTAAGTCCATTAAATACTCCCAAGATTTAATCATCTTAAAGTAACCGTCAGCTACTTCCTTACGTGTTATTTGAAAGGCTTCTGCTTCTTTTGTTTGCAACTCTTTGACCCTTACCGATATATTACCATTTTTAAGAAGTTCACTAGCCTTAACTGCTATAACCTCATTAGACGTAGTTTCTGCAACATCATAAGCACGTCTATAAGCCTCTGACGCATTGCCAGTGTTGACATACTCCTCAGCGAATTTGCTTTGTTTAGGTGTTAGCTTATTAGACATTCTGTTTTCTTAGTTGTACTTTTAACAATATTAGATAACCTATTAAGTCTGTGACTGTGTCTTCTGTGTTGTCGTTTATACCTTTGTTTTTAATTCTAGATAGTTTGTCATCTATTCTAGCATTTATAGCCTCTATTGAATCTAGTTTACTAAATATAGCTATAGGGTTGTTAGCAGTGTCTCCATAGTCTGCATTCTTTTTTAATAGTAGTTCTGTAACTTCCTCACCTATTTTTTTTATTAAGTATTCTGTTTTCATAGTTTCTCGCTATTCTCTATAACTTGTTTTATAAATGAGTCAGGAAGTCTCCTCCATTTTCTTCTAGCTTCCATAAACCTAATAAAGTAATTTACTGCTTTACTACCAAACTTAGCCTTTTGTTCTTTTATTTCTTTAGGTGTTAGTTTCATTTAAACTCTACTAAGTCCTCAATATTAACTTTAAATTGTTTATAATTACCTTCCTCAGTATGGCTAACTATTGCCAACTTACTATCTAGTGATTTTATATAAACTCTTTTATTATTATATGTTAATCTTCTTTTTAACATTTTCTCTTTAAAAGTCTTCTTCGTCATCCAATCCATTTTCTTCGTGTATATATGCTAATTCTAATATTCTATAATCTGTTTCAAAATCAAAAGTTGTAGAGGCCACTCCATTAATGTCAAAACACTCGTATATTTCTCCATTCATTTCTGAGTAAAAATATAGTCCCTCGTCATCTATATAATAACCATAGCTAAAATCACTTTTTAGTAGGTCTCTTTCGTCTAACATTCTTTTTCTTTTTTACTTGTTTAACTTCCTTAGCTTCTTTTTCAGTAAGCCAATTAAATAAGATTTGCATTTGAGATTTTACACAACTATTGCAAGCCCAACTCACTTTCATGTCTGGATGTAATTCTTTTAGTATTGGTTCTAAGTTGTTTCTTAAAAAGGATATGTCTACAGAGCCAGGAAAGGCACTTGTTTTATTATATAGTTTAATAGTTTCTTCTATTGTCATAGTAATCGTCTTTCAATTATACGTAAAATTAACGGTGTTATTAATATTATTGGGTTTAAAGTTATTAAAAAATAAATTAATGATAGCCAGAAGGTAATACAGAAACTACAATTAAAAGGCTTATAGTCCCATTTATCAATCAAAGGTCTAGCATAGTCTACCCATGTTGTAGCTATGGTTATTATTAATAATATACTAACTATAGAATTCATTTAATGTCCATTTTTGTTTTATCTTGTTTGCTAATTCTTTAAACTTATATTGTATTGTATTACGGTGAATGTCGCTTTTCTCAGCTAGACAGTTTCTATTACCACTACAAATCAATAATTGTTCCATCATTATTTTATCTAAACCATCTAAAGAGTCAATAAGGTCTTTTAATACCTCATCTTTAAAACAACTATTAGAGTAGGTTTCTATGTCCTCTATACTACTAAATTGACTAGGTAAATAGTATTTGGTTCTGTATTGTCCACGCTCACTAATTATTTGATAGAGGCAAAGTTTATAAACATATTTCTTAATGCTGTTTTCTTTGTCTAATTGAATGATAAAATCTTCACCCTTGTTAAGTAGAATCATAAAAATGTCTTGTTTAAAGTCCTCTAACTCTACGACATTGTATTCTCTACCAATCCAAAATATAAAGTTTTCTATTTTCTTAATTAGCTTTTTGTCCATTAATATTCTTTTGTTACGTTGTACATTTCAGACTTAAGAAAACTTATGTTGGTCCTCATTGCATCTATTACTCTATAGCCAGACTCTAACAATCTTCTAAGTTTATACATCTCAGGAACTTCTACATTAGCCTCATTAGTAGCTCTAGCTACAGAAAATCCTTCTTTAACTCTATCGTGTATAACCTTTTCATAGTTTTGATGTGCTTCTGTTCTAATAGTTTCTATATAGTATAGATAGGCTGTCAATTCTTTTAGTTGTTTATTTAAGCTGTTACCATCAAATACGTCAGTTTGTTTGTATTCTTTGATTATTTCAGCTATCTTTTTTAGTGTTGATTTCATCTTGTAGTTGTTGTATGGTTAATAATAAATTCATAAAGTCCTCAAATTCTAAACAGGCATAGTCATTCTCAAAGTTTTTAGTAAACACTACAACAGGAGTTTTTCCCATTGGTCTGTCACTTCTAGCCTGTTCTAAGGCTTTCCAGATGTTTAGTTTTTCTTGGTTCTTACATTCCCAATGATAGTCAAATAAAACAGAGTCTGGATTAATGTCTATAATGTCTCCTTTAATACTCATTCCGCCACTCATAGGAGTACGTCTTACATTAGTATTAAACTTTTTATTTAGTTGTTTAGCCACGTCTCTTTCAAAACGTTTGCCTTTTTGGTTAGCATTCATAATTTTTGAAAATGTTTTCTAATAATTTTTCCTAAATCAGCGTCATTAGGATATATCCTACAGAGTAAATTAATACTACCGTTAGTGTTATTATAAGGATGGCTATAGTCTGCGTCCTTTGTTTGTCTGTATTCATTTAAAGTTCTTTTCTTCATTTTTATTATTATACTTTTGAATTAATAAAGTAAAAACACAACCACATAAAAAAACTGTAACGTGTGATGCTAATATAAGAAAATAAATTTTATCCATTTTTGTCTGATTCTAATTCTGCTTTTTTTAAATTGTGTTTATAGGTAGAAAAATCTGCTTTTAATATAGCATTTTCTTTGTAAGCTACAGCATTTTCATATTTAAGTTTAGCTATGTCTTTATAGTTTTGTCTAATTTCGTGCTGTAAATCGTGGATGAGTTCTAGTATATCCATTAAAACTTCTAGTCCTTCCTGTTTTACTTTATTGTTAGTCTTTTCTACCTCAGCACTAGCTTTAATAATCATTATATCTAGCTTATTTTTTCTTAACATTATGTCTAATTCATCCATTCTGTATGTGTTTTAAAGGATTATTACCTCCAATTGTATAATAACCATTGTAAAAATTAAATCTTAAAGGTTCATCTAGTGTAGTAAGTTCCCCACCAGTCATAACATTTTTAACCTTTTGAACATGTAGTTCTGTCATTGTTTTAAACTCTGGGTGGTTGCCCATTCTATGAATAGCATATACATCGTCAGCCCTATTAATAAATCCCATTCCACCCTCAATATCACTAGACTTGGGAGGTTGAACATAACCCTCTAAAGTATGACCAGGCTTGTAGACTCTTCTGGCTGCTTCGCTTATTGGGTGTGTATTAATATAAACTGTCTTTCCAGTCTTATTACAAAACTCTCTAATATTATTGCAGAATAAATAGTTTCTGTCAAACTGTCCTAGCTTGCCTCCTCTTTCTATATTTAAGCCAGTGTAAGGGTCTATTAAACATCCGTCTACATCTTCTTTAGCAAATATATTTAAAAGGTCTGAGGCTGTATATAGCTTTCTATTATCTACAAATTTAAAGTAAGTGTCAATAACTTCTATTTGTTTTTTAATTTCTGACTCAGTTAAGTCCTCAACTTTTTGTCCTGTTAGCATTTGAATCATGCTAATTTTTAATAGTTCTGGAGAGTTTTCTCCACTCCAAACACACCATTTTAAATTGTTATTCATAGAGTGGCATAGTAAATACCATATAAAAAAATATGTTTTACCGACATTAGGAAATCCAGAAACGACTACCATTTGACTAGGTTTAAATCTTACAAACTTGTCAGTAATTGGACAGCCTATTCCTAAACCTTTTTTAATCTCTCCGTTTTTGTATTTAATAGCGTAGTCTAGTCCGTAGCCTTTATTTAGTATCATTGATTGTGCTTAAAAATTTCTTTAATGAATCTGAGTTTTTGTGTATAGGGTCACTAAATGTAGTTTTTTTCTTTGACTTTTTAGCAGCCTCGACTCGTTTTAAATATTGTTCTTTTCTTTCTTGGTATTGTGTGTCTAAAAATTTTATATTAATTTGGTTGTCCTTTTTTTCAATCATTCCCTCATCAATTAAAACGTCTAAATAATCTTGACCGATTCGTCTAGCCATTTTAATATAAGTCATTGAACAATCTTTATTCCAGTAGTGAAAACAGGCATCTATAAAAGACCCTTTTTCCTCTTTAGATAAATACATTATGTCACCTCCTAGCCATTGACTAGGATAGGCTTTAAACCAGGGTAGTTCTTCGCTCATTGTTTGTGTTAAATTGTAGTTTGTTGCAGTTAAAATGTTTTCCTAAGTTGTTTAATTGGTCAACTAAATTAATATTTTTATTATGCCATTTACTATTATAATAAATTTTAGTGACTCTACAACTGTCTAAAGGTATTGCTTCATTTTCTACATTAAAGTCGTGTTCTACTTTTAAAACTACTGACTTTTTTGTGTGCCATGAATTGCAAATCCTTTCTAAAACCAACCTTTGTCCTGTTGGTATTTCAGCATTTTTATATTTTAATTCAATTAATATTAAAACATCATTGTCAAACTCTAAGACAGCGTCTATGTCAGTAGGATGTATTAAACCATTTTGTAAACCAGTAAAGTCTACGACTTGTTTAATTTGTTTATGGTTATTAATTAATTTCAAAATATGCTTTGTTTTTTTGTTCGTATTTATAGAATGCTAATAGTTCATTTTCATTTAATGACTCCTCAGTATATAACCTTTCGGAAGTAGAAGACACTGTCTTAATGTCCTCTACTTCTTTTTTAGGTTGTTTGTAGTCAATATATTTAAAATCCTTTTTCTGAATTTCAAAGGCTTGTACTAAACTAATATAAGTTATTTTATATTTTTTAGCTATTTCAGGCATTGTCATTCCGTTCATCAACATATTTTGTACATCCAACGAACTCAAACCCAATGCTTTCAAGACTCTTGACTCTTTCATATAACTTAAAAGGGTAAGTCATCAGAACTATTAGAAACTTCTGCCACTGGCTTAGCCTCTTTTTGTTCTTCTGGGTTGTACGTGTTAACACTTAAAGACACATCTTTTCCATATTGGTCAGTCTGGTCCTTTAAGTTTACATTTAATTTAAGGTACTTGTTTCCTTTATAATCAAAAACATGTTCTTTTACTTTGTCTATATGAACAGTAACAGTCATCCAGTTATCATTCATTTTTTTACCGCCTCCGCAGTAGATTGTTGGTTTTTTATCCATTGTTATTTTATTTGTTTGTTTTAAATCTGGCATCCATTGCCATTCTTTTTTTATCATTTTAAAAGTTTAAGTCTACCCAAAGACTATCTAAGTACTCTCTACACTCTTCTACTCTATTATAAATGTTATTTATATCCTCATCATTTCTATAAATATCAAACACTTTAATTCTATACTTAGAGTCTATATTAGAGTATTTATATTTGCTAGCGAACTCTACTAAGTCTGTGCTTTCGTCTCCAAAGTATTCTCTTTGTATTAACTCCTCAGGAGTGTCCATTAGTGTATAGATTAATTTATACCTATCTATGTCAGTCAAAGCCATGTAGCCCTGTGCTTGCCAGTAATAGTCTTTATTAGGTACACTATTAAAGTATAGAGGAAAGCTAAAACAATCCCAACTATTTTTAACATCTATTATATGGTCATCTAAAATAGCGTCTGGAGTACCAGTTAAAAAGCCATTTTCAAAAGACTGTTCATTCTTTTTTAAGCTATTATAGTCTAATTCTTTAGCTATAAAGTTTAAAGAGTCTACTTCTACAGCGTTTCCTTTGTCTAGGTATTTGCTAAATATCTCCTTTCTACGGTTATATATTTGCTCTTTGCTCCATTCCTCTAGAAAACTTTTAGTAGTCTTAGATAGTGTTTCTGTTTTACTTCTAGCGTTGGTCATTATCTTGCCAATTGCTGAACATCTTATTTTAAATTCTTTCATGTTATTGGTTTTTAATTGCGTTAGCTACTTCGTCTGCACTAGCTACATTAGAATCTACACCTATCCCAAAGTTTGCCAAACATCTACCCCAGCTTGAAGTCTCGCAGTTTTCTATAAAAGAAGTCTTATTAATAAAAGTAGAATTCTGCTTTTCGTGTGCATGTCCTGACGCTACTTCTATTCCAGCATCATTTTTGATAGTTGTTTTTATTATTACTCCATTGTCATTAATGTGAGTTATTTCTGAGGTCATTGAATATCCTGTAAATTTTTCTCTAAAATATTTAATTCTCTCGTTTACTGTGACATAGGCTTTTCCCTTTATGTCAACTGTTTTCAATTGGTTCATTGTTGTAGTTTTTAATTTTGGTTAATATAATAATTAATTGTTTAATCCTCTTAGGATTGTAGTTGATAGCTAATTCTTTTAGCTCAATAGATATTTTAACAACCTCAGTTATTAAATTACTAAATCTATTTTGATGGATTTCTAGGTCATTGTCACTAAGTTTAGTTCTTTTAAGAATATTTTTATTCCATTGAACCTGGTCTATAATACCTAGCAGTCTGTCACTTAGAAAGTTGTGTCTTTGGTTAGCTTGCCAGTAATCCCACTCTTGTTTTTGTCTGTAGTAAAACTCGTATTTATCCATCGTTATAGTCCTCCATAAGTTTTAATATTACTTCAGAATAGGACTTATGTCCGTTCTCTTTGCATTTGTTTTGAAACTTAATTAATGTTTCTAGCTTTTCAGCTGGAACATAAAAAGTTCTAGTTGTATAATTGATTGTTCTTGACATTTTTTATTTTTTATAATTAAGTTGTAAATATATATATAATTATATTACAAAACAAAATAAATAATTAGTAGTTTATTAACAAACAATTGTTAAAAGAGGTGTGTTATTCTAGCAATTTGTCCAAACTCACTAAATAGAAAAGACTCTATAGCTTTGTTATTTGAACTTTGATAGCCTGAGGTATGATGCCAAGTGTCAGCCTCACTAGGTGACATAAGAGACTCCACCCAGAGTCCTGGATATTGCTTACTGACTTTGTGATGTATATGCTGAGTAAACATATATCTATATTTAGTGTTAGACCAGTCTGGACATTCGTCTGCTACTATCATTGGTAACGTGTCAGCCTTAATTTTATGACCATGACAGGAAGATATTAAGTTCTTTTTGTACTTGTAGTATTTACGCATTTGCAAACTAACATCAAAAGTCACATCTTTATTATGTCTAAACCATGCAGCTAACAACTCAGCAACCATCCAGCCCACAGTATTATCATGGTTGCCAGGAGTAAACATTACATGGACCGTAGAGACTTGTAACAACATTTCTATTATTTCAACCATCAACCTTTTTGCAATAAGAAAATGGTCTGAAAGCAATCCGTCACTATCTTGACGAGTCCCACCAGTTGTAGTCATATTAAAATTGTCTACATGCAATAAATCTCCTGAGAGTAATAAAATAGTCTTGTCTATGTTAAACCCTTGAGACTTTGCTAAACATCCTCTAACACCTTCTAAAGCCCTTGTAACTGCTATTTGGTTATTATACTCCTCACCACTTACAAAAGACCTACAGAGTTTTCCTATATGCAAATCACTAGGACACATAAACAATAAATGTCCGTCTGTATATTTCTTATAATTTAGTTTTGGGTATTTAGGGGAATATTGTTTAGCCTCTTCTATGACTTCTTTAGCTAGTTTCTTAAAGTCTTTTTCTGTTGCTTTAGGTTGTTTAAAATATAGACTAGCGTTGTCGTTTTTAATCCATCCACTATGCAAAGTCTTAGGGTCTAAACCCTCTTTGTCACATTCGTCAATAGCTCGTCTGTAGTTGTTTATTATTTCTGCTTCGTCTTGGTTAAGTCTATAACGTGGATTGCCACCGTCTTTCCACCTTTTGTTGTGTGATTTCAATTTTAAGTAGTATTGGTTTTTGTAAATATAATAAAAAAATTATACTTTACTTTTTTGAGGATGTACCGTAGTAAAATGCAAATATGTTTCCAATAACAACACCCTCAACCATACCCATTAAATGTACAAACAATTCATTATGTAAAACTTCTGGAATATATACAACTGAATATACTATAAATATAAAACAAAACAAACCTACAACACCTGTTAGATTCATCATCCAATCATTACCCCCAGCTTTAGCCATTTCAATCTCTCTATTTCTAGCTGAGTCTCTGTCTGCTACTTCTAGTTTATATAGTTCTGTAACTTGGTTATGTAGTTCTTCTTTTTCTTCTGGTGTTAAGTCTGGGTCTTTAGAAATAATGTTTTTTATTATTCCCATTGTACCATTTGAGGGTAGCACATCTCCAATAATATCTAAAATTTTAGGTGCTTTTTCTTTTAATAGTTTACCTATTTTACTGTCTTTTAGCTTATTCATAAGACTTATATTTAGTCCTATTGTTATCGTCTTTGTAAGCTGTTAATATTTGTCCTCTTTGTTTTCCGTCTGTGTTATAACTTACATGCACCCAATTAGGATTTTTTTCTGTTCCAAACTCCCAAATTAACTGGTCAAATCTTAGGTTGTCTTTTATGTAGTAAAATACTTCAGCGTTATTTGGTGCGTTACTATGGTCTCTGTCTAAGTCTGCTGCCTCCCCTTTACAATGTTGAGAGGTTGCTACATAAACCCCATTGACAACTCTATAAGCTCCACCAATAGCCTTATTCAAAGCCTCTGACCTGTAACCACTACTAATTCCAAAAGGTACTCCAAAATGATTTCTAATAGGTTGAAATATATTTTCAGCAAAAGCCTTCATATTTTCTATATGTTCTTCTGTTGGCTTGTTTTCAATACCCAACCTAGACGCTGTTTGACTCTTTAACATTTCTGAAAGAGTTAAGTTTTTACTTAGTTTCATCCTTATTTATTTTTCTATTGACTTTTTTTTTTGCGTTCAATATTAAACGCTCCTCAACTCTAGCTAATTTTTCTCTAAGCCTTCCATTTTCTTCAATCAAAATATCAATTCTAGATTCTAAAGACTCTATTTTTTCTTTTAATTGCATTATGACTTGAGCCTGTAAAGAGTCCTGACGTTGTTCTCTTTTATCTCCAATGTCTATTTTTTGCTTTATTATGTTCCAAATTTCCTTAATTCCTAAAGCTGAAATTAAAGCTATCAATAAACTGTGGTCATCCATTTTTAAACTATTTACCTTGTCCATTATACTTTTTTATATACAATTTAGAACCTTTAGTGGTAGACGTTTTAGTCTTAGCGTGTATTCCTTTACGCTTTTTCTTAGGCTTGTATTTCTTTAATATTGTAGTCTTAGCCATTATTCTGGGTCTGGTGTACTCCAAGCACTCGTAGCCATTAAAGCTAAAGCCTCTGTTTGGTTCATTACGTCTCCAACAATAGGTAAACTACCGTCTGTAACAAAACTTGGAGTTACTCTATAGCTTAACAACCCTTGAGTATTTGCTAAATTTCTTCTCATTGATTGCGCACTTTGCTGGTCAAGTTGAGAGAATAAAACTAAATTGCTGTCTGACAACTCAATTACTATATAACTTTTATTATTCATTTTTTTTATTTTAATATTTTAACTTGGTACATCTGTTACTCTATCTAATACATCCATATTTTCAGATAAGCCATTTGCTGTGCTATATGGTGCATCTCCTTTAATATCTATTGAACCTGTACCTAAACCACTTGCTGAATATCCAGGGCCATCTACAATATCACTATTTGTCATGTTAACACTTACAGCGTTGTTAGTTCCTATTTCGTCTAAACAAGTCCAGTTAGTATTAAAAGAACTGTTACTTCCTAACTGCCACCAAGCAACTGGAGCAGTTCCTGAGAAAGTGTTTAAATCACTTGGTTTGCCAGAGTTGTAAATTTCAGTTACTTGTGTAGAAGATAATTCAATGTTAAAAACAGACACGTTTGAGAACGTACCATTTGCATAGCTACTTGAGGCTGACCTTCCTATTTCAAGAGGTTGTGTTGTGTTGCTCATAGCTGTATAAGGTGAATTTAAAACTTTAAGAGTAGTTAATAACGAACCATTTAAATATAACTCAATCCCATTTTGTCTATTAACACCACTATAAGTACCTACTATGTGAATCCATTGACCTTCATAACTTGTTAAAGCTGTATCATATTTTGCTCTAATATTTCCACTTCCAAAAGTATCATATAAAATAAAATTAAGTTTATCATCTCCACCATTACTTAAAAAGTACTCGTTGCCATTTGTACCAACTTTAGAGACTATTCTAAATGTTGTAGCGTCATTCATATATATCCAAGCAGAAATACTAAAAGGAGAATCTGTAGTGCTATTACCAAAGCTAAAAGTGTCACTATCTCCACAATCTAAATAATCATTAATTCCATCTAGACTTAATGCGTAAGGACTATAACCAGAAGTTTGTTGTAAATCACTTACAACTAAGTTAGATGAATCCATACCTGAGCTTGTTCCATCGTTACCACCAGAACCATAATCGTTAATAGTCCAGTTAGAACCGTCAAAAGTGTCAGCAGCGTTTAGTTTATACCAAGCTACAGGACTTAATGAAGATATGTTATTTGGTGCGCCATTATTGTAGATAGTTTCTACTTGAGGACCTGTTAAAGCTGTATTAAAAATAGATACATTTGATAGTTTGCCGCTTGTATATTGAGCTGAACTATTACCTCCTCTTGCGCCCACCCACAATGGAGTTCCAGTTTGTTGTATTGAGCTAGCAGAGCTTGGTCCTGTTTTAGAACCTCCACTATCCACGCTTTCATTAATATAAAAATTAAGGCCGTTTGCTCCAGTACCATCACTGGTAACAACAACGTGAGTCCAAGTATTTAATGGTATTGTATCGGTGGAACTTGCATTACTAGAACCACCTACAGTATTATACCACAAAAATCTAAGCTGAGAAGATGTATTAATTTCAAAATACCACATTTTATTAGCAGCAGCAGTTCCTATATTTCTTTTTGCGATAAGACCATTTTGAGTTGTGTTGCTGTCTATAAATACCCAAGCTGACAAACTAAAACTATTGTTACTAAATCCAAATTCATTACTAGCGTCTTGCACTTTAATTCTTGAACTTGAACCATCAAAATCAAA